>Ga0307507_10000374_pt1 | contig 92142 bp, 19 predicted proteins | sample 7_EM_MG_FD_207223 | JGI IMG/M metagenome (GOLD analysis project Ga0307507, IMG submission 207223) | Populus trichocarpa ectomycorrhiza microbial communities from riparian zone in the Pacific Northwest, United States - 7_EM | ecosystem: Host-associated > Plants > Roots > Unclassified | place...
CGCCCCCTAATAACTCTACAGGAGTAGAGTACAGTGTGTAATACTAGCGCGTCCGTAGGTTTGTTACGGCAGCAGTGGTTCCTAAGGAGGTCAAAAAGTAAGGTAGTAGAGCACCACTAGTGACTTATAGGCGACTTATAAGCGAGCCCCAAAAGGCGGGGAGATGGATTACGGGGTTTTCTTAAATAGAGTTTTCTCCCCATATATATATAAGGAGTAGTCCGCGTAGGCCCAACAGGGATCCGAATCGGACGTTAAGCAATGAATAATAATATTATATTCTACTAAAATAGATGCTACGCCAATTCACAACTATAGGAGTATTTTAGGGAGGATTTTATAGGATGGACTGCTAATACCTAGGCACTTAGCAATGTTAATATTGTTTAGGATTTTTAAGACTTCCTTTATAGGAATGGGGTATATATTGCTAAGAACAGTAACCCAATTACTAGTAATATTTAGGCCGTTATTACTAGTACAGAAGAACCAATATGGACGGAAGCTAAGATTATACGTTAACTATGAAAACCTAAAAACAACCCATATTCTTTAAAAGGTAACTTTAATTTATATTAAAACCCCTAGAATGCTAACCCCCTACCTAGAGCTACTCTTCTACCTAGAGGTGCCCTCCTATTTAGAGTTGCTCCGCCTCTACCTTCTCTACTCTAGCTAACCAGTAAGCCTTTACTACGAGAAGTCATGAATCTAATAAAGGTATATTTAGACAAAGAAAAGAAGTTTAGAGGAGAACTATATAATATACTTAGAGCAAAACTATAGGTCTTCTATAACTATTATAACAAGGTCGGAATTTAACGCTATTAGTACCACCACGCTTTCTCCATCATGTTAAAGGGACGGGCAGCGATATTCTATTATAACTATATTACGGGTAAAAACTATAGCTTTAATATAATGCTTCAGCTTACTAGAGCTTACTTTAAGACTAATAAGAATCGCTAACTTTATATATCTAAATGGCGGGAGACTATATTCTAGAGAGTTATTGCTTCTAACCTAATAAAGACTCGTTTAGAGTGCCTTTAATTACTCTTTAATAAACTCTAGAAAATCTAATATAGCCTTACCAAAACTTACTAAAATAAGAACAGCCTAAGGGACTAGGTTATTTTAGCATGCCGTAGCATTCCTAAGTATAACTTAGCGCTATATAAACCTGCGGATACGTTTAAAGGAGTATATACTAAGCTACGCTCTACTATAGGTACTGCGATGCGAATATAAGAATCTTAATAGTTCTATACTAAAAACCCTACCTAACTAAGTATTCCCAACCAACACGATCACAACTGGACTGATCAAACATATGGTGGCCGTAGTAGGGAATACAGAAGAGGGTACAATTAATATTAACCATAAGGCAACTGTGGAGGTCCCAGTAGAGGTTCATTTTAAAGTAATCGCTAGAAGAAGTGCTACGTTTATAAGAAGCCAAATTACTAGTTAACTAGACACTCCCTTAATAAGTAAAAAGAGGTATATAACAAGTTCCGTTAGAGTGTAAGAAACGTTGGAAATTATAAGGTTACTATAGCCTACTTCTAAAGCTTCCTGGTTTAATACGAAGGCGTAAAAGATCTTAAGGGTAAAGTTAATAAGGTCAAACAGCTCCTTATAGATATAGAAATTGAGGACTACTCCCCTAACCAATACTTTACTAAGTATGGTAAGGTAGATGGTATACAAACCGTCGCTATTCTTAATAATTAATCTACGCTCCATTCTATCACGAAATTAGATATCTTTAATAAGCCAAAGGAGAGTTCCGCGTTTTCCTTTAATAATAGATACTCGGCGTACGTCTTCTATAGTATTATGCCGGATATAGGAGCCGCAGGAGTATCTATAGTAGGAGAACCTTAAGTTCGAGCTCTTTAGTAGCTTAATAGCTCTATTCAGATCAACTAATCAACGGTAGGCCAATATACGATTCGCTTTAGTAAAGGTACTACAATCTCTCTTAGTATAATTAGGGTCCAAACCCCCTTAGGATATATCACTTTCTATATTATTTCTACGAACACTCCGTTTCTATTTTGCATTAAAGATATGGATAAGTTAGGTATTAGGCTTAACAACCTTAAGAATATACTTGTTTAGGGAGACAATCGGGTACCTATTATACGCAAGTAGGGTTACCCCTAGTTGCTCCTTTATTAACTAGAAAAGAGTATTGCTTAAAGCTACTTAACTAAGTTAGAATTACACCAACTACACCATTATTTTAGCCACTTATCCATTTATTAATTACTTAGGGTTCTTTAGTAAGCAGGCCATAAAGTCAAGGTTAAGGCAATTAAGCATCTTATAAAGTACTGCTATTACTACTAAATAAACCAGAAGTCCCCTAGCCGGTTTAAGTTTACCCTTAAAAATAACTATAACTTTAACTTCTGTATTATTGTTAACGTTATATATCTTAGCAGCAAGCTAGTACTCTAAGTTATTAACTTCTTAACCTCCTTCCAAGCCGCATAATTCTTAAAGGATATGTTAGCTAGGAACATATAGGATACCCTTTAATTATACTAGATTGATGTCTACCTAGGACCCCCTAATTAAATCGTCTATAATATAGGAAAGAACTTCTTATCTACAGAGTCCCAACAATAGATAAAGGCAATGGCAATTAAGGTTAAGGAAGTCCCCGTTAAGGCGCATAATAGTATTAGAAAAGTAGAGCGATATTATACACCATTATACCGCGTATATAAGATTATCTCTTTGGAACTAAAGGACGCTAGTGAAGAACTTACCTTGCAAATAGCTATTAAAGCTGTTAACGATTCCACTGGCCTAGATAGACTCGTACCTATATTACTAGTCTTTAGCGCCTACCCTTAAATAACTAACGATTCTCCACTATCTCCCTCCGTTGTGTAATGAGCCGAGGCTATTCGCAAGGCAATAAAAAAGGTATAATGTCTCTACGCTATACGCCAGGTCAATAACGCACTAGAAATAAGAAATGGCCCAAATACCTTAACTATGCTTAATCTGCCACTTCAGTCTAAGGTACGCGTATGGCGTAAAAAGGGAGGATAGTTAGGCCTATATTAACTCATTACAATTAATGGCCAGACTTGCACTATTTAGATGCCTTACAGACCCACTTAATTCTATTTAACTGTTATTAAGCCTTACTACAAAGATAACAGTTTTAAGCCTTTATAGGATGCCCTAGAAGATGCCCTAGAGGAGAACCACAATTAATATGCTCTAGAAGGCGACTACGATCCCAATATAATATTAGTAGATGCGTTATAACCACGACGCGGTAGAGGTCGCCTAAAGGGATCACAAAATTGCCAACATCTTGTTAATTTTAAAGAGCAATTTATTACCGCTATTGAAAATAGAGTCGAGTTATTAATGGCCTTTATAACAGCTAAGGAAAAGGATGACTTTAAACTCGCAAAATAGCTCTAAAAGGAAGGTTATATTATAACTCTAGGAGCTCCTTTCCAAGTATTTAACAAGTAGGAGATTGAGGGTCTTATCACAAGAGGAGTTTTTAAATTTAAGAAGTATAACCCTACCAAGTTTAATAGAGTTCGCATCTTTAAGTTAAGAATGGTTAACGAAATTAAGGGCAAAGCTACTAACGCCCTATTTAAGAAATTAAGGCTTATTATCCAAGGCTACAACAATAATAGTAAGGAGGTAATTTTTATACAGTCTCCTATAATTTAACGAGCTAGTTAGCGAGTTATTATTACGCTAGCTCCCTCCTTAATAAAGAATAGAATGGCGGTTTATTTATAAGATATTACTTAAGCCTACACCCAATTAGAGACGCACCTTTAGCGCTTAATATTGGCATACCTTCCAGAGCAAATTCGCCACCAGTATCCTAAAGATACAATCATGGTTATGCTTAAGCTATTATATAGGATTACAGAGGCAGGAACTCACTGGTGGGCTACCTATAGTAAGTACTATAAAGAGAAGCTTTTAATAACTACTTCTATATTTAATCCCTGCTTCCTTATTATAACTACGGGAACTCCATTTGGAATTGTCAGCATATAAACTAATAATATAATTATCTTGGGAGACGACCAATTCTTAGCTCTTAAAGAAGATAAGCTAGTAAAGGTAAATCTTATAGCAAAGCCAAAGGAAAAGCTTAGTTTAACAACACTATTACTCTTTAACGGATGCATCCTCTCCCTAAACAAGGATTCTATTGCTCTGCGCCAGAAGGGTTAAGGCAAAAAGATTAACGTTATTAATGCTAATTCTCCAAAGCAAGGATATATAGAGCAACGCGCTTATAGAGCTTATATTGCTTCTATCTATTAACCTAAGGCTTTATTTAATCTCTCTATTACCGCCTAACACTAGGAACTAACTAAGGACGATATTCTTGCCCTAAATAAACGCCTTTTCTGGTAAATAAACTATCTTAACCAGGGCCTATACTACGTGCCTATTAATCTTCCCACCGCTAAGCTCTTTATATTTGTTAATAGATCGTTTGCAAATAACAAAGATTTTAGCTCCTAGCTAGGATATAAGATTATTATCGCGAACGAGTTTACTAGAGAGAATGACTTTATAATCTATAGCAACCTTATCTATTAGAGCTTAACTAAGAGTAAGTATATTACTTAAAGCGTTCTAGTGTTAGAGATATACGGAATAGTTAGCGGAGTTAATATAGTAATTGCAATTAAAACTACCCTAAAGATGATTATAGATTAACTCAAACTTCCTATTATCCCTACAATTGTATGCACCGATTTATACTCCCTCTATAAGTGCTTGGTTAAGCTTGGTACTATAAAGGAGAAGCGCCTTATAATTGATATTATAGCACTTTGTTAATCCTATAAACGGCAAGAACTCTTTAAGATTTAATAGATTAACGGTTAAGATAACCTAGTAGATATAATAACAAAGGCAAACCTAAATAAGGCTTTAGAAACATTTGTTAACACAAATACTCTATATATACAAGTTAAAGGTTAGGTTAAAAGGGAGTAGGAGTATAACATTCTATAGACCCTAACTTAAACTAGCCAATTAGGATTTTCCATCCCTGGGATAGAAAATCGCTATTGGCTCGCTTACTACTAGCGCCTTAGCAGCCTACCCGTCTTTATATTATCCGCCAAATTCTGCCAACTGCCGCATTGTCGTATATTATCGCATATTGTTTGGTATTGTTGTACACTATCTAGTATTATCGCATCCTGTCTGTTTGTATATATATAGATAGCAACCACAAAAAGAAGAGTTGCCAGTGTCGGGAATAAGGCAAGTTACCGTTACGTGTTAATATGGCCCTAGCATAGTAAGGAACCTTAAGTTCCTTACCCCTTTCCTCATTCCTAACAAAAAGAAGAACAACCATCATACTATCTACAAATCGTAGCTACGTGATATCCCCTTATATAACCAACAGTTAAGATTACTAATAGTAAGATATACTGGCCAGGCCGATTTGTTACTATAGTATATTATTAGCTGGGTTTTATTAACTGCTATAAGTATAGGAACTACTATAGCACCACTAGGAAGCTTACCTTATATCTCCTACTACTAGTTACTGCTATATAGCTTGTTATAGACTTAATAGTTATCGTTATTATAGAGTCTCTTTAGTGCATATACTAGTATATCTTTAAAGGGTTAATAGCTAATTAAAAAGGCAATTACATTTATAATATCCTAGTAAAGAATATAGTATTTTCTCTACTTAGAGCCTTTAACGTTTAATTCCACCTTACACTCTAATTAGAGCTATTATTTATCTTATATACTAAATAGAATAGCGGTAATTAGTTCCTCCTATTAATTTATAGATTAAAAGCTGAGTAGGCTATAAAGTGGGCTAAGGCGGATGTCTTTAAGCAGTGCGTTAACGTCTCTCTTTATATAGTAAATGCAGTACAGCTATATTAAAAAGGCGTAATTAAACTCTAAATAAAAAGGATCGTATAGTATACTTTGGCTATTATTATATTATAATATAGTAATATCTAAAATTGTCTGGTTAACTTACTATATATTATTATTAGTTTTGCATAAAATTGGTTTACCTGCCTTTATATTCTTAGTTACTTTAAATATCTCTACTTTAAGTAATAATAATAACAATAGGACGCTTTTCTAATATAGTATACTATATAGAGGTACTGGATGGGTATTCTGCTTATATTCTACCGCTACTAGAGCGTACTTATTAGTATCTGTATTTATACCGTCTGGTTATAATTGCGTATTATTTAACCAGTAAGAGTAATAGAATTGATTGCAAATTATAAGTAGTTGGGCTGTAATAAATATATAAGTGTTATATCTCTCTTTACGTACTTTTTTATAGATATATTAGTAACTAGGCAGCCGCCTTTTATAGTACTATAGGTGTTAGTAAAGGCCGCTATAACTCTTAGGGGTATAAAAACACCATAGACAGCTCCACTCTATTATTGCTAATTATATATTAAATAATATAGTATTATTTCCAGGCGTAAAGAGTGCGTATTATAGTACTATCTGAACAAGGTTTCGCAATACAGTTGCACGCGATCACGTGAGCTAAGCGAGCTTAGGAAATCCACCAAATTCCACCTATAGAATAGGAGAATCAAGAAGCATCAATCAAAAATCAGTTACCACCCATACTATTGCAATAGCATTACGTATCACCGGAAGTAATACCAACACTAATTAGTGATCACAGATCAGGAGACGTATTATCTACAAAGAGAGACGAGCTCGATCAGTCCCTGCTAAAGGCCTCTACCGATCTCGCCTGCTAAGGAGCATCAGTCGACGTGTATTTGAAAAGTCAACCCCTATCTAATAGGCCCTTGATTTTTTATACACGGCCCTTAGGTGTTTAAGGAACCAACCCCTTTCAATAGGCCCTTGGTTTGCGTCCATTACACATTTTATACTACCCAGATTACGTTAAGGAGCATTAGTTAACGTGTACTTAAAAAGTCAACCCCTATCTAATAGGCCCTTGATTTTTCATATACAGCCTTTAGGTACTTAAAGAACCGACCCCTATTTAATAGGCCCTTAGTTTGCGTCCATTATGCATTTTAAACGCGTTAGGTACTTAAGGAACCAACCCTTTTAATAGGCCCTTGGTTCGCGTCCATTACACGTTTTTTATCTAGAACCTAAAATTAAACTTGACAGGAGTCACAAGACAAGAATTAACATGTTAGATATTAGGGCACAAGTCAATATAGGATAGGAGAAATGGCCTAAAGGTATTAACTTACAGTCCAACGAAACCACTACAAAGGATATTAATAAATTTGTAAAGTTTAAGATCCTAGAATATAAAGCGTATAACCTTAAGGATAATAAACTATGGGAGGTCTATAAGGAAGATTTCCAAAACTTTATAATACAAATCTTTAAGGATTGCAACTAAATTGGTATCTAAAAGCTCTAAACGTTCCTATGGACTAATAGCGTATAGATAAGGAAGTACAGAAATGCTACAGTCCCCAAATTGCTATTTAACACCTTATAAAAAGAAGACCCTATAGAATGGACTAAGCCTAAGATTAAGGAGCATATAGTAACTGGAGGAAAGTTTACCTTAGGACGAATTAACTACCTCCTTAAGAACAACTTTGCTAGTACCAGTACCATTAAAACCCTAATCTCAATCTCACCAGCCACAAATCTTACCCTACTTACAATACCACCCACTATACCCTAACCTACCCCTACACTACCCCTATAATAGGAACCTAATTATATTAACTTAACCCTATAACTAGAACCACCTAGGGGACAGAGTTAAAATTAGGGTTTTGGCAAGGAGTTAACAAACCTTATAAAGATGTATATAGAAAACAATAAGTATAGCAGAGAAGATAACAACTTCAACTTTAAACTTACCATCTTCTACAACCTCTATAGCAGAGCCAATATACCCTAAGAAGCCAAGGTTAAAGCCTACCCTATAATGCTACGCGGTCTAGCACTTAACCACTACTACACTAACCTTAAAAACGTCACCCTAACCCTTTCATTTAACCAAATCTATAACGCTACATGTAATTACTTTAAGGGACCTAAATACAGACGCGGTATATTAGGATAATGGAACTCAATAACTCTAAAGTCCATAATAGGCAAGAGCAAGAATGCTAGAAAATCAACCTTAGACTGCCTATAGTTACTTATTAAAGAACTAAAACACCTCCAGCATAGTCTTAACCTAGATTTACGTACAAACAAGTTCCTTTACAACAAGCTTATTAACGCCTACTAGGAGTTACCAGCATATTAATATACCTGCTTTAAACCTTCTAATAGCTTAACTGGCCTAATTAATAACTTACAATCCTCTATTACAACATTTAAAAAGTTAAACAGTAAGAACCCCTAAGCCTTCTTTACCAACCGCCGCTACCATAGACAATACCCTTAATTACCTCACAGAACACAATTATCCTTATTTGGCCAATATGTATTACCAAAGAAGCACTGCTTTGTCTGCAACAAAGAAGGTTATTAGTTATCTAAACACTCTAGAGAAAAATATAACAAATTAAAAAAGAAGTTCAAGGACAGATTTAACTGCTGCTTTAATAGATATGCCTAATAGTACATTACTAAGTATAAAGGAATAGATAATAATAGTAATTAACTTAACTTAGAATCTATTAACAAGGCAATGGAAGCTCTTATAATTAATATTAAGTTACTAACAGTATCTCCAACCTAAGAACAGACTAAACTGTTCCTTACCTCTTTTAGAACAATACAGTATAAAGGAGCCATTAATACTATAACTAACTTAGCAGACCAATCCTTTACCTATCAATTACCGGCACTAATTTAATTGCTTACTATAATAACCTAGACCTATTTACCTATATTACTACTAGCCAGTATATATCCAACAAGTTCTATGGAGTAATAATTAATACTAGAGCTTTAAAGAGATTAACGGCAGGTTATAGATAATACCTCGCATATAGAAAGACCTATAATACCGTTATCAATACCTTAAAGGCTGGCACTATTAACATCTAGTTTGGTATCAGTTCTACCTCTTCTATTGGCTCCGTCACAGTTAATACACTAGTTAGCAACGTTAAGTTTCACATTATAAAGGCCAACACACCCTTTCTACTATGCCTTGCAGATATAAATATACTAAAGGTCTATTATAATAACCTTAAGAACGTCCTAGTTACCCCAACAAAATCAGTGCCAGTGATTTGCCAATTTGGTCACCCCTTCCTATTATGGGAAAAGTCACTGCAGTTATTTATAACCCACTTATTTAATTAAAACCCTTGCTACCTAACCACCACTAAACTCCGCCAACTCCACTGTTGCTTTAGATATCCATTAGTAGACAAGCTATATAAGGTACTAGAACGCTTTGGCCACAATAACATTAATAAGCAGGCCATTAACTACCTCACTAAGTACTATTCCCACTACCAGAAACACGGCAAGTCTCCTAGATGGTTTAAATTCACACTACAAAAAGACCAAGATTCCAATTTTAACTATTCTATTTTTGTTAATATTATATATATTAACAGGAGTCCTATTCTCCACGTAATTAATAAAGCTACCAGATTTTAAGCTATAAAATAGCTATATAACATCTCTATAAAATATACCTAGGACATCCTACAACTATATTAGATTAACACCTACATTAGACCACCTAACTACATTACCCACAACACTGGGAAGAACTTCATAAGCAAGGAGTTTTAACAGCACGCTATAGCAATAGCTATATCAACTAAGAGCGTCCTAGTAGAAGCTTACTAGTCCATTAAAATGGTAGAAAGAGCTTATCTAATACTATGCTGAGTATACTAGATATTTATAGAGGAGCTATAGGACTTAGGAATAACTAAAGAACTGGCTTTATAAATAGCGGTAAAGGCCGCTAATAACACAGCTGGCCTAGATGGCTTAGTCCTAACACTTCTTATCTTTGGTGCCTACCCTTATATAAGCAAACTTGACCTACTAGCACCCTCTATTATATAGCAAGCGGCAGCTATAAAGAAGGCAATAGAGGAGATTGCAAGGATTAGGGCAAAGAAGCAAGTTAACAATATACTAAACTAATAAAATAGTCCATCTGTCACCACAATCTACAACCTTCCCCTTAACTTAGACGTGCTTATATAGCGTAAAGGCAATACTAGACAAAGTGGCAGATAGACTAGCCCATTTAAGTTACTTAGAATCAACGGAGAAATATATAAGGTATAACTCCCTAGTGGACCTACTGACTTTAGGACCATAATAGTAAAGCCGTACCTATAACCTAAACCAGAAGAACCTAATAAGGAACCAGAGGAGGAGCCGTTTAAAGAACTAACTAAAGAACCAACCAAGGAACTGATAACTACTATACCCCTCCAAAGATTAAAACGGACACAACAATTACTAACAAAGTCCTAGCAAAACATCGCGGACGTATTAATATTCATTAACGACAGCCCAATAAAACCTAATACTATAACCCTTAAGTGCACCTTACTATCATTTACAGAGTCTTAACGCAAGGAGATAAACGGTTTACTTAAGAAAGGTGTCTTCAAGTTTATTAATACAGCAGATATCCTAAAGGGAGTCAGAATCTTTAACTCCCAGTTTGTTAACAAGATTAAGAACACTAGAACAGATAAGGCCTTTAAGAAGTCTAGACTAGTCATATAAGCCTATAACAACTATAGCAAAGATCTGGTCTTAACACAATCACTAACTATTTAACATGTTAGCTAGAGAATTATCCTAGCACTTATAGCAACCCTATAAGGAAACAAAAGAAGACTAGCTTTTTTATACCTACGCGACATCTCACAAGCTTATATACAGTTTAGTATCCACCTAAACAGAGACTTCTTTATACGCCTATTACCAGAACTTGAACTAAAGAATGGATTAATTCTAAGAGTTATTAAACTACTTTATGGTGTCCCAGAAGCTAGCAACCATTGGTTTAATATATACCACCACCACCACCTTAATAAGCTACGGATAAACTAGTCAACATATAACCCCTGCTTGTTATACACAAATAGCAATAGCTTTAGAATTATAGGACTGCAGACCAATGACACACTATTTCTTACTAATAAAACCTTCACGGAGACTAAAGAAGCTAGGCTTTAGGAAGCAAAGTTTCTAGTAAAGGAGAAAGAGAAGCTTATACTAAATACCCTAATTAAGTTTAACGGAGGCTGTATTAGGCAAGAAAAGGACTTAATAGCCCTTACCTAGGAATGTTAATACCAAAACCTAAAGTTAGTTACTATAAAGGCTATAGACCTAACTAGCTCCAGAGGGGAAGTCCATAAGGCAGTTATACTAAAGGACTAGTACGTTGCCTAGAGAGCAAGAGGAGCCTATATTGCTATAGTTTGTTAACTAGAAGCTGCCTTTAACCTCTCCTTTATAGTATAAGTTATTAACCCAAAGGAAGAACATACAAAGCAGCTTAATAAGCGGCTGTAATAGCAAATTAATAATCCCTCCCAAGGACTTTGCTTTGTATAACTTAATATAAGTACTCTTAAACTAATAATATTTACGGACTCGTCCTTTGCTAATAACTACAACCTCTCTTCTTAAATTGGCTTTGTTATTACACTTACGGACAAGGACAATAGGGCCAATATCCTCTATTAGTTATCTATTAAATGCAAGCAAGTTACATAAAGCGTCTTAGCATCTGAACTATATAGTATGGCCTACGGATTTAACACCAGAGCTGTAATTAAAGCAACCATTAAGAAGATCCTACAACTTAAATAACTACTACTTACCCTTTGTACTAATTTAAAATCTCTATATAACTGCCTAGTTAAACTCAGGACAATACAAGAGAAATGACTTATGGTTGACCTAATATGTTTACAATAATTGTATAAGAGAAGAGAAATAGCAGAGATTAAATAGATCAATAAAGATAGTAACCCTGCAGACGCTATAATAAAATTAAAACCTTGCCAAGCGTTAAAGGACCTAATTAATATAAATATAATCAAGCTATAGGTCACTAAGTAGGTAGAGAGAGGAGAAGATAGAAAGATAGGAATAGAGAGTATAAAGATGTCAAGCCAGCAGCCAAGGCGCTAGTACTAAGCGAGCCAATGGCGATTTTTCATGCCGGGCATGGAAAATCGTGATTGGTTACTTCAGCCATTTGGCAGAATTTAGTGGAATTTAATAGGTGGAAAGTAGTGGAATTTGACAGGTAGAAAGTAGTGGAATTTGGCAGGCGGCGCGCTTAAGCACTGTTATAAAACTAAATGCCCCTAGTGTCTGAACAAGGTTTCGCAATACAGTTGCACGCGATCACGTAAGCTAAGCGAGCTCAGGAAATCCACTAAATTCCACCTATAGAATAGGAGAATCAAGAAGCATTAATTAAAAATCAGTTACCACCCATACTATTGCAATAGCATTACGTATTACCGGAAGTGATACCGACAAGTACTAATAGTTAATTACCAGTATTTAATTTAAGTGGCTTAACTTTATAGCTGCTAAGAGTATACCTCTTATTTTCTTACTAGAACTAGTTACGCTAAAGTATAAGTATAACTAGCTTAATACTAAGTTTAAGGACTTAAAAGAGTCTAAGGTAGCCAAACTAGTATAACTAGCTTAATACCGAGTTTAAGGACTTAAAAGAGTCCAAGGCAGCTAAACTAGACGCTAAAGCGCAAGTATAACTAGCTTAACACCAAGTTTAAGGACTTAAAAGAGTCCAAGACAGCTAAACTAGACGCTAAAGCGCAAGTATAACCAGCTTAATACTGAGTTTAAGGACTTAAAAGAATCTAAGGCAGCTAAAATGGAAACTAGAGGTGTTAAAAGGAATTCTAGAAATAAACTTTTAAAAGCTGTTAAAGATAGGTAGTTAGCCTATAAAATATGGGCTTTCTATTTAGTTACTTCGCGGGCTTTAAATTATCTATATTATTGCCAATACCTGTTATCCGGCCTAGCCCTTTAGTGTTACCCTAATAATAAATATAAGACTTCTAGGCAGCAGCTTAAGTTGGATATTAGTTAGAACTCTATATACCTAAGACCGGATATTATGGTTCTAAGTACTAACTTATTCAGCTATTTTAAATTAATTAGCACTACCCTTAATCTTCTATTTTTTCTTGCTATAGCTTATATAGAAATAACAGAATCTATAGGTCTAGATAGCTAATATTATCGGGCTCTATAATATTAGTAGTAAATAATATCTTTGCCGTAGCTATGGTCCTATAGCCATTACCTAAAAATACTGTATATTATTGTTTAGATAGATAAAAGGTTTTTGGGTACTATTAAGTCTTTAGTTTATAGTGTCTAGTTCAGCTACTTTAGACTCTTTAAGTCCTTAAACTTAGTGTTAAGCTTAGTATTAAGCTGGTTATACTTGCGCTTTAGCGTTTAGTTTAGCTGCTTTAGACTCTTTTAAGTCCTTAAACTTAGTGTTAAGCTAGTTATACTTGCGCTTTAGCGTCCAGTTCGGCTGCCTTAGACTCTTTTAAGTCCTTAAACTTAGTATTAAGCTAGTTATACTTACACTTTAGTGTCCTGTTAAATAGATATATTAATACAAGCCTATATACTACTAGGGTATAGAGAGCTAAAATACAGTTAGAGCCCTTTAAATAATTTGGCAGAAAAGAATAGGTTATTTAAGTCAGCCTATAGACCAGCTAGCTTAACCTTAACATCCCACTCCAGCTTGTAAAGATTAGGGCTATCTCCACCTAGTATGCCACCGTTAATCTATGTATTAGCATCTCCCTTATTTACAGCGGCTAAAGAAGCTTTAGGTATCTAGTCTCTAGAAGGCATTATAATACGGCTTTTAAGAGAGCCTGCTCCGCGCTAGGGCACTAGACGCTATATTATAGGTAGAGCTTATAGTAGTTATATAAGGCAGGATATATTTCTAGGTAGTATACGTTTAGAGAAATTAAGGCTAAGGTAAGCTTAATATAGCTATATATTTAAAGACAAAGAGGCTGTAGTATTAGTTTAGGCGGCTATAAAAGTTTAAAAGATTAAGTAAATAATAGCAGGAAATAAAAGAAAAAGGCGTGTAAATAAGAGTACGGTATTATAGGGCTAGAGTAACAATAGCTGTATTATAGATGGCTTAATATATAATTTAGACTACTGTCACGAAGTTTGTGTAGAGGGGTTTATTAATAATCTTGATCGTGTCTTGACCTAGGGCCCTTAGGGCTCTAAAGAGATTTACAATGCACGGGCTCCGTGCACGTGACTCGTGCACGTGACCCACGCCTTTAGAGAATACAGATTATCTAACACACCCCCTTAGCTTTAAGCTCTTTAAGGTCAAAGCTAGCCACCTTCTCATGCCCGTTAATGTGTTAATTAAACCGTAATCTTATCTAAATCCTTCCGTCTTGCTCTAATACTATCCCTTAGGTCCTCCAGTTGCTTCTTCTTATCTAGCCGCTCCTTAATATCCACTATCCTAATTATATTAACAAAGCTTTAAACCCTCTACTTGGGTAGGGCCTTTATAAGTCTATTAGTAATTATCTCCTTTATCACTATCTATTAAAATCGTACTTGTCTTATTGCGTATTCCTAATATAGCTAGTATTAATAGATGTTAATATGTTAGAGCTTTATAATTAGCTTTGCCATGTCTTTTATAATTAGTTAAAGCGTCTAGGTATTATCACATTTAATAATTAAGGGCTTATTTAGGCGTAACGTTATTGCTTTAAACAGCCTATTAATAAAGATAGCTTCCTTTACTATTTGTAATAGGGCTAATAACTTAGCTTCTATACTTAACGTTATAACTATACCCTACTTATTTGCTCTCTAGGCAATCGGCCCCCTAAATAGCTTTATAATATATCCTTATAAGCTCTTTCTATTAACAGAGTTGTCTATAAATAATGCATCGCTAGCACAGATAAATAATTACGCTTTACCTCTACCGTCTCTTTTGTCGTCTCGTCCTTTATTACGTATTCCTTTATCTCTCCCTTTACTATTTATTCCTTCCTCATCTCCTCTATAGCAGATTGCTCTACTTTTTATGCTATATAGGTATTAGATAACTCTATCTGCCGCTTAATAATACTCTTAGCTTAGGTCCTAATTAAACCTTACCAGCCTTAATACTGTAAAAGCAATATCCGGACGCGTTATAGTGGCTATATAGAGTACTAAACCCAATTTTCTCTAATATAGCATTATAGAGGCTGGTAGGGATATAGGATGGACTAATAGGTCTATATTAGGGGACAGACGCGTTAGACGGATTATATGGTGATTGGTAGAGAGGAGTTCCGATTCTGCCATAGGAGCGTCTAGAAGACGCCCTCTAAGATCTATCTTATACTAGTTAGCTATCTTCTTAATATAGGCTTCCTAGGATAGCTATAGGAGCCTCTAGCTATAATTGCATAGTACGTAAATTCCTAGGAACTGTTTTAGCTCGCCAAGGATACTTATCTAGTATTCCTTACTCAGCTCCTTAATTACTTCTTAAGCTTTTTTCTTATCTATCTTTTAGTAGCAGAAGATAATATCGTTAACATAGAAGAAGATAACTATTCTACCTTTTAGCATAACACACGGCTCCTAAGGTACCTCTTTAAACCCCAATTTATTTAATAAGCTTGTGAGATTCTTCTGCTATAACAGTGGTGATCGTTATGGTCTGTATAGGGCTTTTCTTAAGCGTAGTACTTTATCTATTTTTCCTTTATTAAACCCTAGCGGTAGCTTTATATAGACAACCTTGTTAAGATTATAATAGACAAACACATTAACTGTATTTATCTGTGTCGTCTCCAGGTTAAATTTTGCAGTGATCACCATAAGGGTTTAGAAGGTTATACTAGCTAATATAGTAGCTCTCGTAGGTAGGTCTCCTAGGGCCTATTAATTTCCGTATACTACTAAGCGTGCCTTACATTTCTAGAGAAATCCATACTTATCCGTCTTATAGACGAATACCTATATTAAGCTAAGGACCTACTGTCCCTTTGCGTACTTCTTATCTATTTCTTAAAACGACCTCATTTAATAATAAGATTAGAGATGGGTTTGTTAAGCCTCTTAGAACTAATCTTAAAGAGGATATATATTAAGGTCCTAGATCAACTAATGTGGCAGAGGTAGATTCTTCCTATATAATCTAGCGTCGCATATTCTACCTAATTTTAACTTACTGTCGTTAAGTTAACTGTTAAGGTTAAACTTCCTTCCTACTAAGAAGGCGCTATAATAGGCTGATGTAATCCTTTTAGTAACAAAATCTTTAAACCTATCATTACAGGCTTCCTTAAATAAGTCTTTAACAGAGTCGTTAAACACCCCCTAAGTATAAAACCCGTCTCCTACTCAGCTAATAATGTCCTAATTAGTACCTTATACATCTAGCTTTGTAGAATACTTAATATAAAAGGCACATAGAGATTCTTTATCTTCTTTTATTGGAGGTAGCGTATAGTATACATCTTCGAGAGCTCTTACAAGCTTAAGATCTGCTAACTCATTAAAGGTTTAAACTGGCTCATTAACGTCGTTATCTTCCTCTTAAATTAACAGTTTAAATACTTCTTTGTTATCTTCCAGAAGGACCTTATTTTTAGTTAGGGTATTAGGGAGTTAGATCTTCTTAATTAACGTATCTAACTCAGCATATAGGTCCTTTAAGATGTCCATTTACTTGCCGTTAAAGAACATCTTTTTGTTAAAGATAGCGCCCCTAGTAGAAATAACGATACCTTTATATAGGATCCAGATCCTATAAATATTGGTAAAGTTATAGCCAACAAGGTAGCTGATATAGGCTTGCGGATCTAGCTTGCTCAGCCTTTTCTTCTTTAGCTGGGCGTCTAAGATCATTACATACACCCTACAGCCGTAGGCTTTTAGGTGCGCTAGTTACGGCTTTCTTAATCTCCTATTGTGTCACGGAACCCGACCGTAGGGGCCTCCATAGGAGAACCCCGTGCTCTTGTATACACCTCGCGTATAGCTTATGTTAGCTACGCGAGGGTATATCACCTCCTTACGCCCTCGACCCCTACGATCGATCGCGCAACGTCTTGTAGACTCCCGAAATACATACGCTTTGTAGCCATTGCCCACGTTCCATAACATTACGTTGTGCCTTTTTTCTTTACCGACGCTCAGCCTACAACCAATTCTACGTCTTTATAATACTATAGACACTACCAGAAGCAGTGTATCTATAAGTTACCTTACTTTATACTCTTAAAGAATTAACAATAGTAAGACAAAATTCCTTACTAGCTACTATATTAAACTTAAAGAACAACCTAATACCTATATTGAAACCACAACACCAATCAGTCCCAGGAGGATTTAATTTATTAGCCCTAGCCTTAAGCCCTAAAGGGAAGCCTAGTAGCTTAAAAGACTATAATAACTATAAGGGGGATATTAATAATGTCTTATCCTTTATTAACTATATAACTATGGATAAATAAGCCAAAGGGCTACTACCTATTAAGATTAAGATATAAGACGCTAAGATATTTGTAAAAATGGTAGCATAAAAACCTAATAAATACTACCGCCTTCTATAGAACTACCATCTAAAGCTTACACGAGCTAAGATGCGTACTGTTTAAGATTATAATATTATCTAAGACCTATAAGCTTATAAGGCGCTCGCTAATAACACACGCTAAGAGATTAAAGATAACCTCTATGTATCTAAATATAACGTCCAATAATTAAAAAAGACTAAGATTATACTTATTGCTACGGTTACTAAAAGAGAGGGTACAATTAAATACCTACAATCTTAGCTTAACGAGCACATTTATAACAATACTAGACATCTCTCTACTGTATATAACGCCACCTAAGTCTCTATGCCCCTGGCAACCTTACCTACTTAATGCTTAATGGAAGGTTAGCGCTAAGCAGCTTTACCTAATAGAAACCCCTACTATAGCAGCGGCAATAATAAAAGCCATAATAATTAAACCTAAACTACCACTATATGGTCTAATACACGCTATCTTAATCCCCTAATCTTTAAAGGTGACCGCAAGGAATATAGCTACTAGAAGATGTAAACCTATAAGAAACTAACCTAGAGCGCCTACCTTTTCCCCATAGAAGATACTAAGATTAGCTACATTATTAGACAAATAAAGGGCATCCTGTTTAATAGGCTTTTCGCTTAATATAAGACTAGCAGTCCCTAGAAGTAGCAGTCCTACCAGGAAGTCCTTAATAACCTTAACTAAATGTACCGCGACTATAACCTAGTGGCCACTAGTTAAGCTAAACTACGCGCCCTAAAGATAAGTCCTACTAAATTATTTAACAAGTTCTATGTTAAATTCTAGGAATATACCAAAGTCCTTGCCTAAGACAACGCTAAAGACCAGGAAGATCTCCTTAAAAAAGTCACTTATTGCCTTAGTCACGCAGCCGCCAGCCACAACTATAACGACGTTTATAATATGGTAGCAGCCCTATAGAAGATTAAACGACGGCTGAACTAGATTACTACTACAAACCCCCGCCTAAAGACCTCCCTATAGAAGCCCTCCGGACCTACTAAACCACTAACGCCTACTACCCTAAGCAACACTACTAGTCCTAATATTAACCTTTTTATACTAGCCTTCCTAAAAAAGCTACTAGATAAAAAGCGCAAGCTACTCCAGAAGCTAAGATGTTGCTATAGATGCCGTTAAGAAAGCTATTATAGCTATAGCCTAAACTGCCTAATGGCTAGGTTTAGTAGCTGCCATTAAACACTTAACCCTATGCCCTAGACACTAAATATATTGCTATACGCCGCTACTGTATAAGACAAAGATGCAGCAATGGTAGTAGAATTAGACGCGAAAGTGGAAAACGTAAAGTCCCAGCCCTAAGTCACAGGTTAGGACACTTTAATAATGGAGGGATCTATATATTGGCTTACTTAATAGATAGCTTAGTAAGAATAGAAGGATGGAAGCAAATAGTCTTACCTATAAAGGGAACTACCGCTAAGAAACAATATAAAACCTGTTCTATAATAAACTGCGGAGCTACTAATAAATTTATAGATACCTAATTTGTGCGCACTTATAACCTACCTACCTTACCCCTCGCCAAAGCCTGTGCCCTATAACTTGCTAATGGTAGTTATACTGCATAAAAGATTACCTATATAGTATAACTCTACCTAAACATAAACGGACACTAGGAGGAGCTCTGGGCCTATATTATACTACTTATAAACTACCCTATTATCCTTAGAATAAACTAGCTTAAATAATATAACCCCGCCATTAACTAGTAAAAGAGAGAAGTAACCTTTAACTTTAAATACTGCAGAGAGACTTGCCTAGGGCACGGCCTAGCCGCCTCTATCTACTCCCTAGGATATTAACCCAAGGAAACCCTTATTATCCCACCTATAACTAACTGCTACCATATAAGCGCTGTGGCCTTCTACCGCATAGTATATAGGAAAGGCTGGACTGTTACTGCAGCCTCTTAATTATAACTATATAAGCTTAATAAAGATTAGAACTACGTCCTCTATAGTAATAGGATAGATATAGTTAACCTCCTAGAAAATAATGCCCCTATAAAACTCTATAGACTTTCACCCTTAGACTTTAAGAAGTTTATAAAGCTTAAAAAAGGACTTACTAATAAGGAACTCTGTAAGCTCCTCCCTAAGAGATACTATAACTTTATTAATATATACTTACAAAAAAGCGTAGATACGCTCCCCCCACATTAACCTAATAACTATACCATTAATATTAAATAAGGAAAAACGCCGCCCTATAAGAGACCCTACCTAATGTTAAAAGATAAACTCCTAGTTGTTAAAAAGTATATTAACAAGCACCTTAATAAAGGGTTTATTTATCCTAGCATGTCCCTAGCAGCCACTCTTATCCTCCTTACTAAAAGGCTAGGAGGAGGTATTTAATTCTGCATTAACTATAGAGGACTTAACGCTATTACAATTAAGAACCAATACCCAGTACCGCTTATACGTGAGACCCTTAAGCGGCTTAGTCAAGCTAAAATCTATACTAAGCTTAATATCATCGCCGCCTTTAACTATCTCTAAATACGGGAAGGTGATAAATAGAAAACCGCATTCGCATTACGCTTTGGCCAATTTGAATATACCATTATACCCTTTGGCGTATATAATAGCCTAGGCACCTTCTAAAGCTATATTAATAACGCCTTACAAGACTACCTTAATAACTTCTACTCTGCGTACCTAGACAACATACTTATTTATAGTAATAACCCTTCTAAGCATACTAAACACATTTAAAAGGTCCTACAGCGCCTTAGGGACGTAGGACTTTACATTAATTTAAAGAAGTGCGAATTCTTAGTTATAGAAGTAAAATACCTTAGACTAATTGTTACTACTAAGGGTATCCGTATAGACCCTAAAAAAGTATATATAATTACTAAATGGCAAACCCCTACCTGCATTAAGGATGTACAAGCCTTCCTTAGTTTTGTTAACTTCTATTAGAAATTTATATATAACTTCTTAGGTGTTATAGTACCACTTATAGTAATAATATAAACAAAGGGCCTTTTTATAAAAGGAAGAAAAACATATCTATATTTTATCTGGACGCCTAAATATAAAAAGGCGTTCTAAGACTTAAAAGATGCATTTACTAAAGCACCTATCCTAGCTTACTTTATACTAGGACGACAACTTTATCTTAAGACTGACTCCTTAGACCATGTTAACGCAGGCGTTTTTTCCTAGATAGGTAATAACGGTCTCCTCTACCTAGTTATATTCTACTTATCTAAGCTTATACTATAAGAATATAACTATAAGATCTATAATAAGGAACTCCTCGCAATTATATAAGTGTTTAAGAAATTTTAACTAGAACTTTCTTTAGCAGAACCTAACCAGCCAACTAAGGTCCTTATAGATTATTGCAACCTTAAGTACTTTATAACTATAAAATAACTAAACTAATACCAAGTACGTTGGAATAAGTTCCTCTCCGGTTTTAACTTTAAAATTGTATACAGGTTAGGAGTATAAGGTACTAAGCCTAATAGCCTAACATGCCGTTTGTAAAACCTTCCTTAGTTAAAAGATAACCCTTATAATTAATTCCAATAATAAACAATCCTAAAAGCACGAAACTTAGCCCTAGGTATACTACCCAAGATAGAACCAACCGCCCCTTAGCTTTATACTATAGAACTAGAGTTACCCCCTAAAATTAATAAACTTATTACCATAGTATATAACACCCCTATTAACCCATTACTATATTAACTAATTGCTGCAAAGATCGCCAGCACTTATATACTGCCTACTAACCTCTAAAGCTTAGGCTAGATTAATATAGCAGCCTTAGAAGTAAAAGAGAATAGGCTCTATTATAGAGGCCGTCTATTTATCCCTAACTTAGAAGACCTATAACGGCAACTAATCTAAATAGCCTATAACCTCTAATTAAGCGGCTATTTAGGTAAAGGAGGAACCTATAAGCTTCTTAGCTAATACTACTTCTAGCCTAAAATAATAGACTTAGTTAAACGCTTTATAAGCGCCTGCTGTTACGAAGTTCAAATAGATGAGTTCATTAATGAAATGGGTTAATTGATTGATGATCTTGACTTGATTGTTAATTGATGTCTCTCGCGTGGGGCCCTAGGGCTGCGAGCTACGAAGAGATTTTACAGTGCACGTGACCCGTGCACGTGATCCACGCCTTTAGAGAATACAGATTATCTAATACACCCCCTTAGCTTTAAGCTCTTTGAGGTCAAAGCTAGCTACCTTCTTATGTCCGTTAATAAGTTAATTAAACTGTAATCTTATCTAAATCCTTCCGTCTTGCTCTAATACCGTCCCTTAGGTCCTCCAGTTGCTTCTCCTTATCCAGCTACTCCTTAATATCCACCATCCCAATTATATTAACGAAGCTTTAAAACCTCTGCTTAGGCAGGGCCTTCGTAAGTCCATCGGCAATTATCTCCTTTATTACTGTCTATTAAAATTATACTCATCTCCTTGCGTATTCCTGACGTAGCTAGTATTAATAAATGTTAACGTGTTAGAGCTTTATAATTAGCTTTGCCGTGTCTTCTGTAATTAGTTATAGTATTTAGGTGTTATTACATTTAATAATCAAGGGCTCGTTTAGGTGTAGTGTTATTGCTTTAAACAGCCTACTAATAAAGATAGCTTCCTTTACTGTCTGTAATAGGGCTAACAACTCAGCTTCTATACTCAATGTTGTAACTATACCCTACTTATTTACTCTCTAGGCAATTAGCCCCCTAAATAGCTTTATAATGTATCCTTATAAGCTCTTTCTGTCAATGGAATTGTCTGCGAATAATGCGTCGCTGGTATAGATAAATAATTACACACCGTCTCTTCCGTCGTCTTGTCCTTTATTGCATATTCCTTTGTCTTTCCCTCTACTGTTTATTCCTTTCTTATCTCCTCTATAGCAGATTGCTCTGCTTCTTGTGCTATATAGGTACTAGATAACTCTGTCTGCCGCTTAATAATGCTCTTGGCTTGGGTTCTAATTAAGCCTTGCTAGCTATAATACTGCAAAGGCAATATCCAGACGTGTTGTAGTGGCTGTATAGAGTACTAAACCCAATTTTCTCTAATATAGTATTGTAGAGGCTGGTAGGGATATAGGATAGACTAATAGGTCTATATTAGGGGACGGACGCGTTAGATGGATTATACGGTAATTAATAGGGAGGAGTTCCAATTCTGCTATAGGAGTGTCTGGAAGACGCCCTCTAAGATCTATCTTATACTAGTTAGCTATCTTCTCAATATAGGCTTTTTGGGATAGCCATAGGAGCCTTTAGCTATAATTGCGTAGCATATAGATTCCTAGGAACCATTTTAGCTCGCTAAGGGTACTTATCTAGTATTCCTTGCTTAGCTCCTTAATTACTTCTTAAGCTTTCTTCTTATCTGTTTTTTAGTAGCAGAAGATAATATTATTGATATAGAAGAAGACGACTATTCCACCTTTTAGCATAACGTACGGCTCCTAAGGTACTTCTTTAAAACCCAATTTGTTTAACAAGCTTGTGAGATTCTTCTGCTATAATAGTGGTGATTGTTATAGTCCGTATAGGGCTTTTCTTAAGCGCAGTACTTTGTCTATCTTTCCTTTATTAAACCCTGGCGGTAGCTTTATATAGATAACCTTATTAAGATCGCAATAGATAAAAGCATTAACTATATCTATCTATGTCGTCTCTAGGTTAAATTTTACGGTAATCGCTATAAGGGTTTGGAAGGTCGTACTAGCTAATATAGTAGCTCTTATAGGTAGGTCTCCTGGGGCCTATTAATTTCCGCATACTACTAAGCATGCCTTGCATTTCTAAAGAAATCCATGCTTGTCTGTCTTGTAGACAAATACCTACATTAAGCTAAGGACCTACTGTCCCTTTGCGTGCTTCTTATCTATTTCTTAAAACAACCTTATTTAATGATAAGATTGGAGATAGGCTTATTAAGCCTCTTGGAACTAATCTCGTAGAGGATGCGTATTAAGGTCCTAAATTAACTAAGGTAGCAGAGGTAAGTTCTTCCTGTGTAATCTGACATTACGTATTCTACCTAATTTTAGCTTACTATCATTAAGTTAACTGTTAAGGTTGAACTTCCTTCCTGCTATAAAGGCGCCGTAATAGGCTAAAGTGATCCTTTTGGTAATAAAGTCTTTAAACCTATTATCGCAGGCTTCCTTAAATAAGTCTTTAATAGAGTTATTAAACACCCCCTAAGTGTAAAACCTATCTCCTACTCAGCTGACAATGTCCTAATCAGTACCTTATACATCTAACTTTATAGGATACCTAACGTGAAAGGCATATGGAGATTCTTTATCTTCTTCTGTTGGAGGTGGCGTATAGTATATATCTTTAAGAGCTCTTGCAAGCTTAAGATCTGCTAACTTATTAAAGGCTTAAACTGGCTCATTATTAACATTGTCATCTTCCTTTTAAATTAACAGTTTAAATACTTTATTATTGTCTTCTAGAAGAACCTTGTTCTTAGTTAGGGTATTAGGGAGTTAAATCTTTTTAATTAGCATGTCTAATTCAGCATGTAGGTCCTTTAAGATATCCGTTTACTTACCGTCAAAGAACATCTTTTTGTTAAAAATAACATCCCTAGTAGAGATAACGATACCCTTATATAGGATCCAGATCCTGTAGATATTAGTAGAGTTATAGCCGACAAGGTAGTTAATATGGGCTTATAGATCTAGCTTGCTTAGCCTTTTCTTCTTTAGCTGGGCGTCCGTTATCATTACGTATGCCCTACAGCTATAGGCTTTTAGGTGCGCTAATTGTAGTTTTCTTAATCTCCTATTTACTAGGTAGGTATGGAACCTCTTATATAATAATTTCCATTCATTGCTTTCTTGTGGCGTTTAATCTTAAAGGTAGACTATATAGTTAACAATCTCATTCCATAGATTATGCGGTAGCTTAGCAGCAATTCTTATTACTTATATTCTCTTAATAATTACACCCCCTAAGCGTTCGGCGGTACTATTCTAAGCTTAGGTATATAGCGCCAAAGGCTTAAATATAATCCCTTAAGTCTATAGCCATTTAAAAGTTCTCTTTCTCCCTAGCTTGTTGTCTAATCTAATAGTATTAACTTTAAGGTTATACCTTAAACAAATCCATTAGATGAAATCTTTAAGCACTTATAGTGTCTCCTTCTTCTTGCCATGCGTTATTATAAAATACGGGAAGGTTCTTCCTAAAAAGGTGTTATGGATAAACATAACTTATATAAATCCAGCATGCGCTTCCTTAAGGTCAGTTTAGTTAATATGGAGGTTAAAATAAGGTTTATTAATATTCTGTTCTAAGAACCTTCTTAAAACCTAACACTTAATTTTAGCGAGACTGTAATATTAATATTCCGTTGTCTTTGGGCCCTAAAGCTTAACTCCTAAGGCATTGAGACCTAGATAATAAAGGCTTATAGGTCCTGGATAACCTAGACGTAGATGCTATAGATGCGTATTACCTTTCAAATCTAGACAAGCGTCTCTTAACGATGCTTTACGCTTCTATTGACGTAGCAGTTGGCTTGTATTAAATGCTAATAGACTTCCTGGTTGGATGTATTTAATAGTCTATTGTCTATAACGTTCTTCCATTTAATATAGGATTGTGTTGTCCTTCTAAACTAGCAGATTATTATCTCCTTTATTATCCCAGTAGTACCCTTATTTTTAAAGTAGACGGAATAATACTAGGTTTATATTAAAGTCTGTACAAAAGGCAACGTCCTTAAGACGTAGGGTTCCCTTACTTTTGTCTAGTTTTATAACTTAGATATTAATATTGCTGTAGCCTAGTATAGGCACTTCTAAGCTGCCGGCAATGATATATTTATATCTTAGAGCTTTCCTAAAATTATAAAAACAAGAGAGGTTATTAAAGATGTAGAGAGTGGTTCCTAAGTTAAGAATAGTTAATAGCTTTAGTAGATAGAGTTGACTGGTGTAATATAATTTTAGGAATATTGCATTGGCTTCTCCTTTAATCTTCTTAACTGTCTCCTAACTCTTATCCTGTTGTTGTCAAGCTTCATTAATATTTGGTTCCTTAAGCTTAAGTCGTTCCACTTAGGCAGCTAGATCCTTATTATACTCTACCTTTTTATACACCTTTTTCATTTATATACCCTCAGCATTAAATCCTTTAGGCCTCTTGCACTTAAACAGATACTAACAGTTAGGAAGGGTATATCCCCTTATATCGCATACTAGGCATTTTAGGTTCTTCAACTTCTTAGAAGACATCTCTTTAGTCAAATTTGTCCCTGCCCTTTTTCAACTATAAAATAAGCTGTTCCCTCTTCCCTTTTGGACTTCAGCAGTAATAGAGATATCCTCTTTAGACTCTCCTGCAAAGTCTACGTTAAATGCACTCCCTCTGGTAGTTAAGGATAGTATAACTTTTAAGAGGTTTGCGAATGCTTCCCGTAGCTCTATTACTACTTTACGGTATTCTAATAAGTAAGCCTTTTTGGTATTATTTGCCTGTTTAGTGTATATAACAAAATAGGTTTCGCTTATAGGTTATATTGCATTTATAAGGTCTATTAGCTAGATCCCATTAGTTATCTACGGAAGACTATGCTTCTCTGCTATCTTTATTACATACTCCCATTAGTTAAGCCACTGGGTAATTTTTGCCTGCTTAAGTCCCTTAAGTAATTCTGTGTACTGTAGTTATACCTTCCTCATTATAAAGTTCTTTAAGGGCTTAGTGTCTTCTTTTAACCGAATTAGCCATTCCTTAACTATAAGAGAAGGGTTAAGCAGTAGCTTTTTCTGAATTGATACTGTAGACGTAATCTAGGTGCGGATCTGTTAGAGATACTCTTTCTGTTTTAGGAAGTACTTTATATCTTGGTTGTAGTATCGTCTGCTGTTCTTATACGCTCTCTATTAATTCGTCAAGAGCTATATATATATGGTTGCATTCTTGTTAAAATCTATAACTTTTAGAAGAGGTGGTTTTTTAAGTAGACCTTTCTTAAGGTGCTTCTGTGGCTAGGTCAACGTGGGCCCAAATTTGCTAATCTATAAGGGCTTATAGTTACCAGATCTATTGCCCCCAGTCTTCTAGCTTATTAAGAATAATTATTGTTAATAAACTTAACGTTAGTGGAGTTATTTAACTGATAGGTAAAGGAGGAATTGAGATGGTATTTTGTTGTTAGGATTGTCCTTATTATCAGGATCGTCCTTTAACAATTAAGGTGGAATTTCGTAGAATCTTGTGGAATCTTATAGAATCTCATAGAAAACTCATCCTGTGACACTTAAGGTAGGATTTCTGTTAGAGTCTGCGTCTTAATAATAAGGTGTCAGAGTTTAACAATGAGGTAGAATTTCTTCAAATAATTAAGTAATAGCTGGATAGCTTCTTAAGTCGGCGGACTGGGCTTATAACTGTCACGAAGTTTAAATAGATGAGTTTATTGATGAAATGGGTTGATTGATTAATGATCTTGACTTGATTGTTAATTGATGTCTCTCGCGTGGGGCCCTAGGGCTGCGAGCTACGAAGAGATTTTACAGTGCACGTGACCCGTACACGTGACCCACGCCTTTAGAGAATACAGATTATCTGATACCTGCCACAGCTATAAATATACTAAAGTATTTTATATAAAGTACTAAGGACTGCTATACCCTCTACTAGTACCTATATGACAATGGGCAGATATCACTATGGATTTCGTTGTTAACCTACCGCCTTATAAATGACATGGCCAAACCTATAAGAACATCCTTATAATAATATGCTGACTTATAAAAGAACGCCACTACGTCCTAACTAAAGGCGTAGCTATAAGTGACGTTGCTAACGCCTTTCTTTGCGAAGTCTACTAACTATACGGGTTACCTAATTCTATTACGTCTAACTAAGGCACGTAATTTAACTCTAATATATAGAGGCGGATCTGCTAACGCCTTAGTATCTCCGTTAAGATGTCTATATCCTTTTACTATAAAACTATGGGATAACTAGAAAACGCTAATGCTAGTATAAAGGTGTACTTATAATAGGTAGTTGCCTATAGTTAGAATAACTAGGTAGACCATCTTTTGCTAGGTAAATTTACAGTAAATAACTATGTCTTAGCCACTATAGGACTTACCCTATTCTTTATAAATAAAGGATATTACCTATAATCCGGTATAGAGCCACCAGAGCCTATTAATAAAAAACTGCCATATAGAAAATGCCTTAAGATGCTACTTACCAATTAATATACAAATTGTATAAAAGACCTACTTAACTACTGCAAAGGAGAGATGGCCTAGGCCCAAGCAAAACAAGCTTACTTTGCCAACCGCTATAGAACATCACCACCTAAAATACGTGTTGGTGACTGGGTATAGTTAGATATACGCAATATCTCCATACAGAGACCTATAAAGTCACTTAATTATAAGAACCTTGGCCCCTACTAGATTAAATAAGTTATTAATAGAGGAGCTGTATATAAACTAGAGCTCCTGTCTACCTTAGCCACCTATAGGATATAGCCTATGTTTTACCCATAGCTACTACACCTTTACTAGCCTAACCCTCTACTAGGACAAATATAGCCTAAACCCCTACTAGTACTAATCTAAGATAAGAATAAAGACAAAAACTATAAGGAGTGGACTGTTAAACAAATTATTAACTCTAAATACTTTGGCAAAGGTAGAGGATGGCGGCTCTACTATAAAGCTACCTATATAGGATTTAACATAGATTAGCCAGAATGGCAACTATAGGAAGATTTTAAAAACGTAAAAGATCTAATTAGTAATTTCTACTATGTAAACCCATAAAAACTAGGCCTAAGCAGAGATTTTATATCTAATCCCCTATAGGAGCTATTACAGCTAAATTGTTATATATTACCGTCATGTAACTACTCCAATGAGATGTTAAGGAACTTCAACCGCCGGTTAAAGTTGTCTAATTAGTCAGATTCTAGACACTAAGGAGAAGCCAATTAATTAAGATTTTCTATCCCTGGGATGGAAAATCACTATTAGCTTGCTTGCTACTAGCGCCTCGGCAATACCCTTATACCTTACTAAGTCCCTAACAGCCTCCTTCCCCTCTATAGCCTAGTACCTTTATATAGTAGCAACCCACAAGCTTTAAGTTAGAAGCATCTATATAAGCCCATTATACCTATAACAATATTCCTTCTTCTAGATACCCTAAGCATTTCCCCCTATATGTATATAGCAACCACAGCGTTGCTGGAGCTCCGCCTTAATAGGAGGGGAAGTAGTGTCATGGAACCTAACCGCAGGGGCCTCCATAGGAGAACCCTGTGCTCTCGCGTACACCTTATGTATAGCTTATGTCAGCTACGCAAGGGTATATCACCTCCTTACGCCCTCGACCCTTACGATCGATCGCGCAACGTCTTATAGACTCCCGAAATACATACGCTTTGTAGCTATTGCCCGCGTTCTGTAACATATTGGCTAGGTAGGTATAGAACCTCTTATATAGTAATTTCCAACCATTGCTTTCCCGTGGCGTTCGATCTTAAAGGTAAACTGTATAGTTAACTATCTCGTTCCATAGATTATGTGGTAGATTAGCAGCAATTCTTATTACATATACTCTTTTAATAATTACACCCCCTAAGCGTTCGGCGGTACTATTTTAAGCTTAGGTATATAGCGCCAAAGGCTTAAATATAATCCCTTACGTCCGTAGCTATTTAAGGGTTCTCCTTCTCCCTAGCTTATTATCTAATCTAATAGTGTTAAACTTAAGGTTATACCTTAGGCAAATCCATTAGATAAAATCTTTAAGCACTTATAGTGTCTCCTTCTCTTTACCATGCGTTATTATAAAATACAGAAAGGTTCTTCCTAAGAAGGTGTTATAGATAAATATAACTTATATAAATCCAGTATATGCTTCCTTAAGGTTAGTCCAGTCAATATAGAGGTTAAAATAGGGTTTATTAATTTTCCATTCCGAGAACCTTCTTAAGACCTAACGCTTAATTTTAGCAAGACTGTAGTGTTAATATTCTGTTATCTTAGGGCCTTAAAGCTTAACTCTTAGGGCGTTAAAACCTAGATAATAAAGGCTTATAGGTCCTAGATAGCCTAGACGCAGATGCCATAGTTATACGTTACCTTTCGCATCTAGACAAATGTCTCTTAACAATACTCTGCGCTTCCGTTATCAGCATAGCAGTTAGCTTATATTAAACGCTAATAGACTTCCTAGTTGGACGTATTTAATAGTCTATTGTTTATAATGTTCTTCTATTTAATATAGGATTATGTCATCCTTCCAAACTAGAAGATTGTTATCTCCTTTGTTATCCCAATAGTACCCTTATTTTTAAAGTAGACAAAACAATACTAAATTTATATTAAAGTCCATACAAAAGGCAACGTCCTTAAGACGTAGGATTCCCTTGCTTTTATCTAGTTTTATAACTTAGATAGTAACATCGCTGTAGCCTAGTATAGGCACTTCTAAGCTGCTTATAATGATATATTTGTGTCTTAGAGCTTTCCTAAAGTTATAAAAACAAGAGAGGTTATTAAAGATATAGAGAGTAGTTCCTAAGTTAAGAATAGTCAATAGCTTTAGTGGATGGATTTAACCTATATAAAACGATTCTAGGAATATTATATTTACTTCTCCCTTAATCTTAACTATCTTATAACTCTTCTTATCCTATTATTATTAAACCTCATCTTCTTATTCTTTAAGTCTAATCTTTACAACTTAGTTAGAGAGATCCTTATTCTTTTCTACCTTCTTTAGTGCCCTTTTAATGCGCGCATTTCCAATTATAACTCCTATAGGTCTCTTGTCTTCAAATAAACACTAATAGTCCTATAGAGAGTGTCCTCGTATTCCGCATGCTAAGCATTTAGGCGTTAGCTTCTTATAGGACGTCTCTTTATCCACTAGTGTCCCGCCTCTCTTTAAGCGTCTATTATATACTAAGGTCCTTCCTCTCTATAAACCTTTAGTAGTATCAGAGTAATCCTTAATAGCTTACTCTGCAAAGTCTGCATTAAAGGTACTTCCTCTTATAGTAGCATTGGCTTTCTTTAAGGGTATTCTAAGTCCTTCTTATAGCTCCTTTACTACTCTACGGTATTTAAAAGATCTTAACTTCTAAGGGTTATTTAACTCAGTAGTATACTTCACATAGTAGGCGTCGCTGAAAGGTTAAACAATGTCTGCTAAATCTTAAAGCCAGATTCCATTGGATATTTAAGGAATCTTATACTTCTCTCCTAGGGACATTGCGTATTCCCATTAATCTAGCTATTAGTTTAATTTTAACAACTGTTTAAACCCCTTAAGGGCTTCTGTATACTAATATTGTACCTTCTTCCTAATAAATAACAAGGTAGGTTCTATATTCTCCTTTAGCCAAGATAGCTATTCTTTAACTGTTAAGGAAGGGTTAAGCAGTAGCTTCTTCTAAATTAATACTGTAGACGTAATCTAGGTACGGATCTGTTAAAGATAATCTTCCTATCTTAGGAAATACTTTATGTCCTAGTTGTAGTATTATCTGCTATTCTTATATACTTTCTGTTAATTCGTCAAGAGCTAAGCATATAAGGTTGCATTTTTATTAAAATCTATAACTTCTAGATAGGCTGGTTCTTATAGTAGACCTTATTAAGGTACTGCACTATCTAGGTCAATATAGGCCTAAATTCGCTAATCCACAAGAGCTTGGAGTTGCTATAGCCATTACTCCCAGTCTTCTAACTTATTAAAGATAATCGTCGTTAACAAACTTAACGTTAGTGGAGTTATTTAACTAATAGGTAAAGGAGGAATTGAGATGGTATTTTGTTGTTAGGATTGTCCTTGTCATTAGGATCGTCCTTTAACAATTAAGGTAGAATCTCGTGGAATCTCGTGGAATCTCATGGAATCTCGTGGAAGACTCGTCCTATAACAATTAAGGTAGAATCTCGTGGAATCTCGTGGAATCTCATGGAATCTCGTGGAAGACTCGTCCTATAATAATTAAGGTAGGATTTTATCAGAGTCTGCGTCCTTAACAATGAGGTAGAATTTCTTTAAATAATTGAGTAATAGCTGAATAGCTTCTTAAGTCGGCGGACTGGGCTTATAACTGTTACGAAGTTCGTATAGAGGGGTTCATTGATAAAATGGGTTGATTAATTAATGATCTTGATTTGTCTTGACCTAGGGCCCCTAGGGCTCTAAAGAGATTTACAATGCACGGGCTTCGTGCACGTGACTCGTGCACGTGACCCACGCCTTTAGAGAATATAGATTATCTGATAACTATGGGGGCTATATATAAATAAGTCTAGCGAATATCTTTAATATAAAGCGTAGTAGCTATAAGCAGGATCTAGGATACTAGTTTTAGGTTGCCTATATAGTAGACGTAACAGCTTACCTAAAAAAATTGCTTTATTAGTAATATAGCTTAAAAATAGCTTATACTTTGGGTGAAAGGGCATCCCAAAGGATAAAATACTATATTATATTTTACTTTATTTTATACAATCTTAGACTTTTTATAATGTCTTAAATTATCCCCCTACCTCTCTCTACTATATACTTTACCTTATCTTGCACTTATAGGATAAAATACCATATTATATTTCACTTTTTTTTATACAATCTTGGACCTTTTATAATGTCTTAAATTATCCCCCCATCTCTCTCTACTATGCATTTTACCTTACCTTGCACTTATAGAATAAAATGCTATATTATATTTTACTTTTTTATACAATTTTAGACATTTTTTAATATCTTAGATTGTTCTAACTTATTCCCCTACCTCTCTAGAGCTACTTTACTAACTAGTTATAACATAAAAAATAGAATCATTAGCTCTCTTATTATTATATATCTAGTCTAGTTGCTTAAGTATACCTATTAGAACATCATTATCCTATCTATAACTCTTTAGCTTTCTATATAATATATATAATAATAACGTTCCAAGGCTTCTACTGTAGGTTATACTTATTTTTATATGCCTTGCTATTTATATCTTGTAATTTTATTTACTTAATTAGCAGCGCAAATCTTGTATCTTATCTTACCACATACCTTTTATTCTATTTCTTACTCTAAGTCTTATATTTTGTTCTACTACCTATATTAAAGCTTATATCTTATCCTACTTCTTATATTAAAACTTATATTCTATTCTATTTCTTATATCACTCTTATATTACTCTTATTAGCATACACTATTGTCTTAAGTTAATACCATTAGCATACCTTATTATAACTATTAGGATTATCTTATTAGATTATTGCTAATTGTTTAATACATTATCTGCTTTACTGTTTTTGTAAGTTACTCCATACTATTTTATATAAAGCTTTTACCTGCTTATAAGTATATAGGGTTTCTAACTATAATGGCGGCGCCATACCCAGAATCTAGTTAGTACTTAACTACTACAACTAATAAGAACTTATTGCAAATAAGTGGTCCAAAGCTGCAGCAAGGACTCGCGATTAATAAAAAAAAATATAAAGAAATCCTCTAATACTATGCTAGCGAAATTAATAAAGCGTCTAGCGGTAGGTTGCTAGCGTCTAGGCCTATATAAAATAGAGTTAAGTGCATAGTCTTTAACCTTCTTAACACTAAGTATAGGCACGTATTTAAGAGATCCGATCTACTATTAAAGTTTAAAGCTTTTGCTGTTGCCGCTAAAAAATTTATATAGCAATATATAACGACCAACAGATATAGAGACGTGGAGGTTATAATGGCTAATATTATTTAAAAGCGTAGCGCCTTGTCTTCTAGAGAGCAGTCTATTAACTTATCTAGATTAAGGGCAACCTCCAAGGCTGCCTAGGTGCTTAGTAGTCTGTCTATTAAAGTCCTATAATAGCTAAATACCACACCTATACCATTTTATAAAATAAGCTTTACTATATACAGTTACCTAAATTAACGGCCATTAAATAGGGCCCCTATTCCATACGGATTTGTATTAAAAACTAAGCATAAGTATCTATTATCTAATTCTCCAGAGAAAATTAATATATATTACTATGGATATAATAAGCTATAGGCCGCGATAAGTGGAAACTTCTTAGCGGATAAATACAGGGATGGCTGGACTATAGTAGATCTAACTACTAGTACACTAATTCTCAACTATATAAACCTAGCATTTACGGTACTTTCTGCAAAAAAGGCCGGACTTAATATAATTATAATTAGAGTTAAAGATCCTAATCAGATTATAAAGCGTAAAAGACTTTATAATTTATATAAGATTATAAAATATTATATAGATTTGTCTAACGTATGTTTATAGGCATAAGATTTAATAAGGGTAATTCTAAGTCTAACTCTAACCTTAATATTATACAGCTAGTGCTGACTAGGAGAAGAATAGGTATACCTACTCTAGGTTAAACTAGTTATAAGCAGTTAAGCCTAGAGTTTACGCTACTTATACCTAAGCAGTTAAATCTAAAGCCCATATTAACCTTAAAGTCTACGCCACCTATGCCTATTAGTGCATTATTAGCTATACGGCTGGCTATAATCAAAACTGCTTATAGCTGGACCCGTAGTAGTAAAGACTAGCCCCTACTAGATAAATTAAAGCTCTTAAAAGGCGTGGATTTAAATAAAGTATAAATATTTAAGATAATGCCATGGGATAAGATAAAAGGATAGTATAATAAATAGCCAAAGTCTAATCGCGAAATGTTTATTAATATATTATATAAGGATATAAATAATAACCCTAACCTAGTTTATATTAGGGAAATTAATTTTAACCGCACATAGAAGCGCCACCACTTTAACGCCTTAATTAACCCTATTTTAACTAATAAGAAACCAGAAAATGAGCATAAGGATAAAATTAAGGAGGTTAATTAGGAAGTTGACCACCTAAAGGACGTATAAGAAGCATATATTAACCTAATATTATAGGTAAAGGCGCTGCAGTCCCTCTTATTTCTATTAACTATTTATAATACTCTTTAAGACACAACCTTCTACTTATATGGCATGAAAAAGGGTAAAGCTATATAGATATATTAGCTGCTTGGTATTACCCATACTCTTTATAATTATGCAACCCTAGATAGGACCTTTCTTGTAGATATAATGGGTTTAGGTAAGACACTTTAAATGCTTTTAATCTGGTATACCGGCGTGTTAATAACCAAGATTAACCTTAACTAACTTAATTGGAAAAATCAAAAAGGTGGAGATAAAAGTCTTTACCTTACCCCTAGTATAGACAAACACCTATAGCCGCCTAATGCCTAATACCTAAGTTAAATATATAGCATACTATAGTGCTGTTATGTTAAGGGAAGTATCGCTAAAAAATTCCTTAACCAGCTAGTAGAACTAATTATATATATTACTAAACAGAATCTACTACCCTAAGCAGTTAAAGACGTTAAATTATGGTTTAAGACCTTAGAACTAAATAATTTTATTCCTAAAGGCAAACTATAAATCCGTATACGCCATTTAGCTTTTATTAGGTCCAGTATAAAGAAATATAATTTTATAGATAAAGATAAAGACATTCTTAAACCTATAAAATGTAAAAGAGAAGGTAATATAGTCTAGTGGAAAATAAACCTAATATCGGCTTTATATCTTATAATTATAACCTTATAAACTTAGGTAATAACCTAGACCGCTTAGAAACAGTATAAGACCATTTTCAATCTCTATAGAGACGGTGGTCCTTATTATATTGTTAGTAGGATTCTTACCAATAAGTTCTATATAGACAGGTTAGAGATAGGTTATCTAATAAAAATGGCCAAATAAGTGTATAATAATTAAGCAGTATTTCCTTGCTTTTAACACCTAGGCCAGTCTTATAAGAATGGTAATAGTAAAATAACCTACTACACCTCTTGACCTTTAATAGTATTTACTTCCGGTATACTAACTAGCAAAGGTTTTATAAGTCTAATTCCTACCTTAGAAAATTTTAGGGCCCCTAATTAGACGGATTTCCTATTTATAAAATTAATTAATAATTATAATATTTGTCGGAATGTTAGTTATGTAACGTGGTCACGAGACCACGAAGCAAGACTAGCTAACCTAACCTTGGAGCAACCCCTTACTTCTAGACAATTAATAACTACTAACTTTAATACCGCATACGTATTACAATACAGTGATATTTGTGTATGTTGATAAAGCAAGTATACCGATACTGATTAGTAGACGTATAGATTAGGAAATACGCAATAAGCTAGAGCTTAAGAACCGTACTGGAAATAGTACACGGATCGCCTGGCCTTGTCTATTTTAGTTAAAGGAGAAAGCTATATTACCCTTAAAGCTTAAGACCACGTATTAGCTTAACTGCTGACGCGTTAGATTGCCTAGAGAATTGTATCTTTACTTGGAGAAGATTACAACCTCCCTTAAGCTTAAGAGAATTTGTATTGGCCTTACAGCCAATATAATAGATTGCTGAGAGAATTGCAGTCTTGCTAAGAATACTTTATAGGCCTGACGGCTGTAAAGGACGTACATACCTAAATACCCTTGCCTTGACACCCTTACCTTAACACCCTTACCTTAACACCCTTACCTTAACACCCTTACCTTAACGACCTTAACCTCAACCTTAACTTTAACCTTGAACTATAATATATACAAGGACCAGTACACTGCTTTGTATAATAAGATGGGTCCTAAATGGAAGGAGAGAATCGCTAGACATGGTTATGGGATTGATGTAGCAACTGCCTTAGAGGAAGACCTGGAAGAATATGTGGAAACGAAAATCTATGAGTATATATATAAGAACTTTACGGATTATATACTATGGTCGCTATTCTAAGAAGAATTTGAAGGCTTTACTATTGAGGACTTTAGAAAGATATGCTCTGTTACTAGAGTAAAGCTCTGTACTTACCTACTCTAAAGAGGAGTATATATTGCCATATACAGCAATAGATACCCACTTTATAAGGTTCTATATAATGTCCTTATAGAAGAGGAACCTTACGAATGGACAGATGAGGAAATTATAGGAGCTCTTAAGGAAGTCAGCCCTATAATTATAGTGGCACTATAAGAATAACTTAACTCGACACAAATAGCTCTGATATTGAATTAAGCTATACCCCTGTTAGTTATAGCCTCTTTAGTTCCTATAACCCCCCCCCGTAGCCTACTACCTTCCTATATAGTACTGACGCCTATAGCCTATTAACTACCTCCACTACCTCTAACGCCTGTAATTTAGCCTATAGCTATAGCTATAACACCTAGAATGTAAATACCTACCCCTATGACACCCTAACTAGCTGTTGTATCTATACCCTAGTAAACTATACCAACCGCCACCTAATAGTAAGCTGTACCTACCTCTACCTAGGATTAACTACTTACCCTCCTTACTTAACTCCTATAGACGCAGAATCAGCAATTATTGCCTGCGGCAACTGCCTCTACCCTCCCTCTAGCAACTGCTCCTACCCCACCTAGTGCTCCTCCTGCCTAGTATCTTTACCCTAGTACTACTAATACTGACCCTACTATACACCTGCCTATATACAGTAAAGAGGTAGTTACTATTGCTAAAATCTATATAGATAACCAGAAGTACGATGGAGTGAGTGATAGCTTTAACTTTAAGTTGACTATCTTCTATAATATCTGTAAGAGAGCTGGTCTACCTCCTAAAGGCTATATAACTGCATTCCTAACTATGCTAAAGGGACTTGCTTAGGATTACTACTATAATAGCAGCCTTTTAACCAGATTATTTACTAAGGCATACAACTATATATGTCACTTCTTTAAAGGACTAGAGTACTATTGGAGAAATCTTACTGAATGGAACGCCACTGACTTCTAAGGAATTATTGACAAGAATCCTAATAAGCAAATCTATTAGAGTTTCTAACTACTCCTTAATAAGCTCCTAAAATATCGCCACGGATTATACCTAGAGTTTTGTATAGACCTCTTCCTTATAAATAAGCTAGTCACCACTTGCTAAGGAGTACCAGTATGCCGTATTGCTATTTCTAACCCTTCTAAAGACCTCTCCTAGTTAATTAATAAGTTGTAATCTTTTATAGTTACATAGAAGAAGGAATACCCTTCTTAGGCCTTAATGAGACCGTCTTAAGGGGCCTACTTTACGGATCGCACATACCGCTGTGACATCTGTAATAACTGTAACTAAACCCGCTCCTATAGACAAAATACTGTTAGATCCCTAAAGACTAAGTGCTATATTTACTAAAAGGAGACCTGCCGCTTATAGAAATATACAGAGGAGGAGTGGAACTGTTTTAGAGATAAGTATAAAAGACGTTTTAACAATAATAAGGGCCGTAATGGTAACTTTAAAGAACGTTTTAGATAATATACTATCTACTATAAAGGAGACGACAATAATAAGTGCAATAAGACTTTTAAAGCTCTTGTACTAGACACAGACGCTAATAAAAATACTAATAATAATAACAGCAAGGAAGAATTAGAAGACCCTAATGGCTACTACCTTATATTATTTGGGACTCTTACTATAGATAAAGCAACCTCTATAAGTGTAGAACTAGCCAACAAGGCTTGTGCTTACTTATTTACTGCAACCTCTATAGAACCTACTATGGAAACTAACCCGTTTAACTACAACACAATAACCGCCGCTTTATGCTATACTTCCATAGTATTTATAGGAATTATAATTAATACTGGTGCGTTAAAGAAGTCTATGGCCGGTTGTAGACAATTTTAGGCACTACAGAACGCGGGCTAATTTGTAAGACTTAATACCTTAACTAAAGGATAAGTTAATGTGCAGTTTGGTATTAGAATTGCTACCTCTATTAGAACTACGGATGTTGTTACCCCTATAGGCAAGATACAGTTTTATATTGTCTATACAGATACCCCCTTCTTGCTCTATTTAGCGGATATAGATAGACTCTAAATCTACTACAACAACCTTAGAAACATTGTTATTACTTACACTAAAAAAGTGCTAGTAGTGTAATAGTTTGGCCACCCATTTCTCCTATAGAGCTTATTACTATAGTTATATTTGTCTAAATCCTTTAATACAAACCCCTGCTACTTAATAGATATAGAGCTATAGCGCCTGTATTGCTAATTTAGACATCCCTTAGTTAAGAAATTGCAAAAGCTATTCTATTATACTGGCCATGAAACTAATAGAATGGCTATTAAGTAACTAACTAAGTTCTACTACTACTGTTAGAAGTTTAGCAAATTACTAGGTAGATTCTACTTCACCCTACAAGACAATATTAATTTTAACTATAATATTATTGTTGATATTATGTATATTAGCGGATTATTCCTCCTATACGTTGTTAATAAAGGAACGCAATTCTAAGCCGGTAGATGGCTATGAGATATTAGCGCCAAACACACATGGGACGTTCTATAGATGTGCTAGATTAATACTTACCTAGGGTCACTAGACCTAATTACCTACGACGCTAAAAAGAACTTTGTTAGCAAGGAATTTAAGTAATATACCACTATTATGGGAACTAGTATAAAGGGAGTACCGGTTGAAGCACATAACTCTATTAGAATGGTAGAGCGCTACCACAGTCCATTACGGCGAGCCTACTAGATTATTATAACTAAAATCCCCGAAATTAATAAGGAGATGGGACTCTAAATAGCGTTTAAAGCAATTAATGATTTAGCTGGCCCTGAAGGACTAGTTCCTATACTTCTAGTCTTTAAAGCCTACCCCTAAATAGTTAAATCTGATATACTATCCCCTATGGTTATATAACGCACTGCTGTAATTAAAAAGGCTATAGCAGAGATATAGAAGCTATAAGCTAAATAACAGATTGCTAATGCGCTAAATATGCGAAACAGACCCAATGCTAATGTAATTTATAATCTCCCACCAAATTCGCCTGTTTTGGTCTGGAGAGAAGGAAACGCTAGCTAAAGCGGCTATTAGGACAGGCCATTTACCTTGCTTACCGTTAAGGGTGAAATATATACCATTAAGCTGTCTAGCGGACCTACAGCCTTTTAATTTATAGTTATAAAACCCTACCTTTAAGCAACTAAATTATAGGAGCAAATTGTTGGACTGGAATTGCCACTTAAACCTCTATTTGGGTTAGTCCTTCCTAAGACTGTCTTAGAGAGACCTAAAGCTTAGTAATAACCTCTAAAATAAGGCAGAGGACGCCCCTGTAAATACCCTCTACTTATAGCTATAATGGACATTACTATTTACCTACAGGATAACAGTTAATTTAGTACTTAATTTAGCACCTCCTAATAGAGGGAGCTTACTGGTCTACTTAAGAAGGGAGTTTTTGAGATTGTAAGACTTATAGATATACCACAAGGCGTACAACTCTTTAATTTACAATTTATTAATAAGATTAAGAACAAGGGAACTAATAAAGCCTTTAAGAAATCCTAACTAATTATGTAAGCTTACAACAACTTAGAAAAGGAACTAGTTCTTACCTAATTACTAACCATTTAATAAGTTAGCCAACAACTAATTCTCTATATCGCCGCCATGAAGCTTTTATAGGTATGACTTTACCTCTAAGATATTTTGTAGGCCTATATACAATTAACTACCACACTAAATTAAGAATTCTATATACGACCTCCGCATAAGCTAATTAAGTAACTTGGGATTAACAAGGCCTCTATTTTAAAGGTTGTAAAACCACTTTATAGAGTACTGAAAGCCGGTAACCACTGGTTTAAGATATATCACTTATATTACATCCAACAGCTATATATGGACCAGTTTATGTACGACCCCTGTCTCCTATAGAGCAATAAACCCTTTGGCATTGTAGGCCTATAAACCAATAATACTCTATTTCTGGCAGATGAGACCTTTATAAACGTAGAGCAAAACAAGCTATATAAGGCTAAGTTTATGGCTAAGGAATGGGAACAACTTACTGTTAATACGCCTATTAAGTTTAATGGTGGAGTTATTTAGCTACTAACTAATAGGAGCATTATGCTTACTTAGGAACGACAATGTATAAACCTTAGTATAATTAGCACTAAACTTGCTATAAGTATGGGATTAAGAGGAGCTATAAGAACTTTAACCCTAAAGGACTAGTACATCACTTAATATGCTAGAGGTGTATATATTGCTTTAGTTTACCAGCTAGAAGCCTTATTTAATTTATCCTTTGCCGCCTAGGTAATTAACCCTAATAAGGAAGACATAAAACAGTTAAATAAGCGCCTAAACTGGCAAATTGAGAATGCTAATAGAGGCCTTAAGTTTGTTAAGTTAGACATTAAAACCCTATAGCTACTGGTATTTATAGACGCGTTGTTTACTAATAACAAGGACCTCTCTTTATAGATCGGCTACATTATTATATTAGCTAATGCTACAAAGAAGGCCAATATTATCTATTGGAGCTTAGTTAAGTGCAAAAGAGTTACTTGGAGCGTACTAGCTTCTAAACTCTATAGTACGGCCCACGGCTTTAATATTGGCGTTGCGATTAAGTCTATAATAGACAAGATCCTATAAATTAACCTCCTACTTATGCTTTGTACTGACTTTAAGTCCTTATATAACTGTCTAGTATGACTTGGAACTACCCAAGAAAAACGCCTAATAATTGTAATGTGCCTCTGGTAAGCCTATAAATGGAGATAGATTATGGAGGTGAAATGGATTAACGGAGAGGCCAACCCTACTGTTGGTATATATTCGTTCCATATATCACGTGCGTAAGCACGTAATCTACGCGAGACGTGTATATGTATCATTAAGACGTGTAGATAGAACAAGCAAGAATCCAACTACACACTGCACTGCACGTATATTACGTCTATTGCACTGTGTTAAAGCATACTAACACTGATTAGTAAGTGCGTATAGATTAGAAAACACGCAGATAGCTTAGAAGACAGTTATACTGTCCACCTTACAGCAGATTAAAAGATAGTTATACTTATCCACCTTTTGTATTAGCCTATTTTAGTTAAAGAGAAGAAGAGAAACCACCTAGGAGTACTTGTTTGGTATCCACGACGACTTCTAGACATCTCGTTCTATCTATTTTAGAAGAATTACTGTGCAGAACACCTTACCCTACTTAATAACTCAAACCGCCCCTAAACCACCTCCTTAACCACCTCCTTAACCACCTCCTTAACCGCCCCCCCTACCTTTACCTTATAAATTAAAACACCTTACCTTACCCAAATAATATATAAAATATAAGATGTCAGGAACAGAGAAAGACTGGGAGGAAGAAGCAACTAAATGGGAAGATGAAATTAACCTAACGGAAGTCACCAAGGATGAGCTAACCAACTACGTATAATGCAAGATGTATGTATATACGGAGATATATAACTAGATAGACTTAACACTCTGGGAGTCGTTCTAAGGAGATTTTAAAGACTTTATAGTTAACATCTTTACAAAAATCTCCTTATATTAGCTTCAGAAACTACATAATTATATAAATATTAGAGGAGTATAGGTTAACTCCAACTATAAATAAGGCAAATTACTTCCCTAGTCCTTATATAATACAGCATAAGAAGAAGACCAAACAGAATGGACTAGAGAAAAGATAAATGTACTTAAGGATAAGTTTGGCACTGGTATTAAGTTAAGATATATTAAGTACTACAAGACACACGGAACCCCAAAGGAGCGACAAGCAGGACGTTCCTCAGTGCCTATACTTCCCACTATACCTTAATATATAACTACCTCTACCTTCACACCATCTGTCATACCTTAACCTACAATAATAACACAGCAACTCTATGTATAACCTACGGACGAGGAGAACCACCCTGTCACTGTGACTGGCTATAGTAAGGAAATTGCAAATGCAGCCAAGATATATATGGAGGAGTAGAAATACGGTGGCATAAATAAAAGCCTTAACTACAAATTAACAATATTCTACAATATCTGTAATTAAGCGGACGTACCCCAAAAAGCTTACCTTAAAGCATTCCCTACTATGCTAAAAGGACTAGCTTTAAACCACTTCTATACAAACCAACTATCCCACTTACCATTCGCTAAAGCTTACAAACACCTTTAGAATTTCTTTAAAAGACTAGGATTTTAACGCAAGAACCTAAACAAGTGGAATACCATTACACTTATAATAGTAATGGCAGAAAATACAGATAAATTTACAAGTAAATGCCTTTAATTGCTAATCCATAGACTTTATTAACTATAGTATGGCCTTAAACCTACCTTACAAACCATAGACTTCCTTTATAACAAAATTGTCACTTCTTGCTAGGGAATACCAGCATGCAGATATACAGTCTCTAACCTACCAAATAACCTTAGAGCCCTTATTAATAAACTTTAATTATCCATTATAGCATACAAGAAAGAGCATACGGAGAAGACATAAGCTTTCTTTATAGACCAATAATTCCATAGAAGAGATAATAACTATAACCATAACAACCGTAACAACCGCAGTAACCCCCTATATAACCGCAACTGACAGAAACCATGTTACTTTGTATATAACAGGGAAGAATGTCGCTTATAGAAACATACTAAGGAGGAATAAGAAGAGTCCAAGACTAAGTTTAAGAACAAGTTTAAGGACCGCTTCTAGGAGCGAATAAAGCAATACATTATAAACTACAAAGGCAATAACAACGAGGACAATAATAAGGACAATAAGATCACCAACGCATTTAACGCTTTAGTAATTAACATGGACCCCAATACTCTACTAAACAAGGACAACCAGACCACAGTATACTATACTTGATATAGTAAAATTAAACTAGATAATGCAACTGCTATAGCTTTAGAACTGGCCAACAGAGCTTATAGCCATACAGTTACAACTATTAATACTATAATAGATGCATTTACTACTAACACAGACCCATTTACGTACAATACAACCTCACGCTATACCTCCACAAAGTTTATAGGTATAATAATTAATACTAGAGCCTCTAAACGTTCTATAGCAGGATATAGTTAGTTTCTTGCACTTTAGAAGATTAATAAAGTATAGTTAAATAAGTCCACAAGAGGCATAGTTAGTGTACAATTTAGAATAGGTTCTACATCTTCTATTAGTTCTATTAAGATAGCTACACTAATAGGTACAGTAGAGTTCCACGTTGTTAAAGTTAATACCCCTTTCCTGCTTTGCCTAGCGGATATGGATAACTTATAAGTATACTTTAACAACCTAAAGAATGTCCTAATAACCCCCTTAAAGACCGTACCAGTTATACACCAATTTGGACACCCGTTTCTACTATAGGATACCTTATTGCACGTATTTATTACAGAGTCTTTTAACCAAAACCTATGCTATTTAACTAACGTAGAATTGCGACGCCTATACCAACGCTTTGGACATCCATTAGTAGAGCGACTTAAAAGAATATTGGACCGCGCTGGCCATGAAAATGATGCTAATCGCAAGACCCTTAAGCATATCACCTACTACTGCTTATACTGTCAAAAGCACGGAAAGTTACTAGGCAGATTTAGATTTACCTTAAAGGACAACATCTGTCAGATAATCTGTATTCTCTAAAGGCGTGGGTCACGTGCACGAGTCACGTGCACGAAGACATGTCACTGAAGACACGTCAGATTAAGGTCAAAAAGAAACGATCAAGTTAAGATCATCAATCAATCAACCCATTGCATCAATGAACTCATCTATTTGAACTTCGTGACAGTTATAAGCCCGGTCCGCTGACTTAAGAAGCTATTCGGCTATTACTTAATTATTTAAAGAAATTCTACCTCATCGTTAGACTCTAACACCTTATCATCAAGGACGCAGACTCTGACAGAAATCCTACCTTAAGTGTCACAGGACGATTCTGACACGAACCTTCCACGAGATTCTACGAGATTCCACATTAATTGTCACAGGACGATCCTGACGACAAGGACGATCCTAACAACAAAATACTATCTTAATTCCCCACCTGCCTATCAGTTAAAATGACTCCACCAACGTTAAGTTTGTTGACCACGATTATCCTTAATAAACCAGAAGACTGGGAGCAATGGATCTGGCAACTATAAGCCCTAGTAGACAAACAAATTTGGGCCCACGTTAACCCAGACAATGCAGTACCTTAATAAGCTCTACTACAAGAACCAGCCTATCTAGAAGTCACTGATTTTAATAAAAATGCAACCTTATATACACAGCTCTTAACAAATCAACAGAAAGCGTATAAGAACAGCAGACGATACTACAACTAGGACATAAAGTACTTCCTAAAATAGGAAGAGCATCTATAACAGATACGCACCCAGATCACATCCACAGTATTAATTTAGAAGAAGCTACTGCTTAACCCTTCCCTTACAGTTAAGGAATAGCTAATTCGGTTAAAAGAAGACACTAAGCCTTTAAAGAACTTTATAATAAGAAAGGTACAACTGCAGTATATAGAGTCACTTAAAGGGCTTAAGCAGACAAAGGTTACCTAATAGCTTAACTAATAGGAGCATGTAATAAAAATGGCAGAGAAGTATAATCTTCTATAGATAACTAATGGGATCTGGCTAATGGACCTTGTAAATGTAATACGACCTATAAGCAAAACCTATTTTGTTCTATACATAAAGCAGGCAAATAATACTAAAAAGGCTCTCTCATTAGAATACCGTAAAGTAGTAATAGAGCTATAAGAAGTATTCCAAAACCTTTCCAAAGCCATACCTACAACAGCAAGAGGGAGTGCATTCAACGTAGACTTCGTAGGAGAGCCCAAAGAGGGTATCTCTATTACTGCTAAAGTCCAAAAAGGAAAAGGGAACAGCTTATTTTGCAGCCAAAAAAGGGCAGGTATAAATTTAACTAAAGAGACGTCTTCTAAAAGGTTAAAGAACCTCAAATGCCTAGTATATAATATAAGGGGACATACCCTTCCTAACTGTTGGTATCTATTTAAGAGTAAAAGGCCTGAGGGATTCAAAGCCATAGGTACACGTATAAAAAGGGTGCTTATAAAGGTAGAGCAAGACAAGGATTTGGCTGCCTAAGTGGAATAACTTAAGCTTAAGGAATTAAAGGTTAATAAAGCTTAATAACAACAGGAGACAGTTAAGATTAAAGGAGAAGCCAATACGATATTCCTAGAATTATATTACACTGGTCAACTCTATCTATTAAAGCTATTAACCATTCTTAACTTAGGAACCACTCTCTATATCTTTAATAACCTTTCTTGTTTTTATAATTTTAGGAAAGCTCTAAGATATAAATATGTTATCGCCAGCAGCTCAGAAGTGCCTATACTAGGTTACGGCGATGTTACTATCTAAGTCACAAAACCAGATAAGAGTAAGGGAATCCTACGTCTTAAGGACGTTGCCTTTTATACGGACTTTAATACGAATCTAGTGTTATTCCGTCTACTTTAAAAACGAGGGTTCTACTAGGATAATAAAGGAGATAATAATCTACTAGTTTAGAAGGACAACACAATTCTATATTAAATAGAAGAACGTCATAGACAATAGACTATTAAATACGTCCAACCAGGAAGTCTATTAGCGTTCAATATAAGCCGACTACTACGCCACTAATAGAAGCGTAGAGCATTATTAAGAGACGCTCGTCTAGATTCAAAAGGTAATATATATCTATAGTATCTGCGTCTAGGTTATCCAGGACCTATAAGCCTTCACCATCTAAGTCTTAACGCCTTAGGAGTTAAGCTTTAAGGCCCAAAGACAACGGAATATTAACATTATAGTCTCGCCAAAATCAAGCGTTAGGTCTTAAGAAGGTTCTTAAAATAGAATATTAATAAACCTTATCTTGGCCTCTATATTAACTGGACTAACCTTAAGGAAGCACATGCTAGATTTATATAAGTTATATTTATCCACAACACCTTCTTAGGAAAAACCTTCCTGTATTTTATAATAACGCATAGCAAGAAGAAGGAGACACTATAAGTACTTAAAGATTTTATCTAATAGATTTATCTAAGGTATAACCTTAAAGTTAACACTATTAGATTAGACAATAAGCTAGGAAGAAAAAGAACTCTTAAATAGCTACAGACTTAAGGGATTATATTTAAGCCTTCAGCGCTATATACCTAAGCTTAGAACGGTACCACCAAATACTTAAGGGGTGTAATTATTGAGAGAATACAAGTAATAAGAATTACTGCCAAGCTACTACATAATCTATGGAACGAGATTGTTAACTATACAGTTTACCTTCAAGATCAAACGCCACGAGAAAGCAATGGATGGAAATTACTATATAAGAGGTTCTATACCTACCTAGCTAATAGGTTAAGAAAGCCGTAACTAGCGCACCTAAGGGCCTACGGCTATAGGGCGTACGCGATAACGTCAAATGCCTAGCTAAAGAAGAAAAGGCTAAGTAAGCTAGATCCGTAAGCCCACATCAGCTACCTTATTAGCTATAACTCTACTAATATCTACAGGATCTGGATCCCATATAAAGGTATTATTATCTCTACTAGGGATATTATCTTTAACGAGAAGACGTTCTTTAACAGAAAGCAAATAAACATCTTAAAGGATCTACACGCCAAATTAAATACGCTAATTAAGAAGATTTAACTCCTTAATACCCTAACTAAGAACGAGGTTCTCCTAGAAGATAATAATAAAGTATTTAAACCGTCAATTTAAAAGGAAGACGTTGACAATAAGCCAGTTCAAGCCTTTAATAAGTTAGCAGATCTTAACCTTGCAAGAGCTCTTAAAGATACATATTATACGCTACCTCCAACAGAAGAAGACGAAGAATCTCTATATACCTTTCATATCAAGTATCCTACGAAGTTAGATGTATAAGGTACTAATTAGAACATTATTAGCCGAGTAGAAGACGGGTTTTACACTTAGGGGATATTCAACAACTTAATTAAAGACTCGTTTAAGGAAGCCTGCGATAATAGGTTTAAAGACTTTATTACTAAAAGGATCACATTAGCCTATTAAGGCGCCTTCTTAGCAGGAAGGAAGTTTAACCTTAACAGTTAACTTAACGATAGTAAGCTAAAATTAGGCAGAATACATAATGTTAGATTATATAGAAAGAACTTACCTCCGCTACCTCAGTTAATCTATAACCTTAATACGTATCCTCTTTAAGATTAGTTTTAAGAAGCTTAATAAGCCTACCTCTAATCCTATTATTAAATAAGGTCGTTTTAAGAAACAGATAAGAAGCATATAAAGGGATAGCAGGTCCTTAGCTTAATATAGGTGTTCGTCTACAAAACAGATAAGTATAGATTTCTCCAGAAATACAAGGCACGCTTAGTAGTATACGGAAATTAATAGGCCCCAGGAGACCTACCTATAAGAGCTACTATATTAGCTAGTACAACCTTCCAAACCCTTATGGTAATTACCGCAAAATTCGACCTGGAGACGACACAGATAGATATAGTTAATGCGTTTGTCTATTGCGATCTCGATAAGGTTGTCTACATAAAGCTACCGCCAGGGTTCAATAAAGGAAAGACAGACAAAGTACTGCGCTTAAGAGAAGCCTTATACAGACTACAACGATCACTACTATTATAGCAGAAGAATCTCACGAGCTCGTTAAACAAATTGGGCTTTAAAGAGGTACCTTAAGAGCCATATGTTATGCTAAAAGGTAGAATAGTCGTCTTCTTCTACGTTAATAATATTGTCTTCTGCTACCAAAAGACAGATAAGAAGAAAGCTTAAGAAGCAATTAAGGAGCTATACAAGGAATACTAAATAAGTATCCTTAGCGAGCTAAAATGGTTCCTAGGAATCCACGTGCTACATAATTATAGCTAGAGGCTCCTATAGCTATCCCAGGAAGCCTATATTGAGAAAATAGCTAATTAGTATAAGATAAATCTCATAGGGCGTCTTCCAGACACTCCTATAGCAGAATCTAAACTCCTCCCTACTAATTACCAATTAATCCGTCTGACGCTTCCGTCCCCTAATATAGACCTACTAGTCCATCCTATATCCCTACTAAGAGAAGCAGCTTCTACGATGCTATATTAGAGAAAAATGGGTTTAATACTTTATATAGCCACTATAACGCGTCCGGATATTGCTTTTGCAGTATTATAGCTGGTAAGGTTTAATTAGAACCCAAGCTAAGAGCACTATTAAGCGGCAAACAGAGTAATCCAGTACCTATATGGCACGAGGAGCAGAGCAATCTACTATAGAGGAGACAAGAAAGGAACGAACAGTAGAGGGAGAGATAAAGGAATACGCAATAAAGGACGAGACAATAGAAGAGACGGTAGAGGTAAAGCGCAATTATTTATCTATGCCAGTGATGCATTATTCGCGGACAACTCCGTCAACAGAAAGAGCTTATAAGGATATATTATAAAGCTATTTAGGGGGCTGATTGCCTAGAGAGTAAATAAGCAGGGTATAGTAATAACGTCAAGCATAAAAGCCAAGTTGTTAGCCCTATTACAGACAGTAAAGAAAGCTATCTTTATTAGCAGGCTGTTTAAAATAATAACGTTACGCCTAAACGAGCCCTTAATTATTAAATGCGATAATACATAGACGCTCTAACTAATTATAGAAGATATGGCAAAGCTAATTACGAAGCTCCAATACATTAACATCTATTAACACTGGCTATGTTAGGAATACGTAATAAGACGAGTACAATTTCAATAGTTAATAATAAAGGAGATAATCGCTAATGGACTTATAAAGGCCCTGCCCAAGCAGAGGTTTTAAAGCTTCGTTAATATAATCAGGATAGTGGATATTAAGGAGCAGCTGGATAAGAAGAAGCAACTAGAGGACCTAAGGGACAGTATTAGAGCAAGACAGAAGGATTTAGATAAGATTACGGTTCAATTAACTCATTAACGGACACAAGAAGGTGGCTAGCTTTAACCTTAAAGAGCTTAAAGCTAAGGGGGTGTGTTAGATAATCTATATTCTCTAAAGGCGTGGGTCACGTGCACGAGTCACGTGCGCGAAGACACATTACTAAAGACACGTCAGATCAAGGTCAAAAAGAAACGATCAAGTCAAGATCATCAATCAATCAACCCATTGCATCAATGAACTCATCTATTTAAACTTCGTAACAACATCAATTTCAACTACTGTATTATTGTTAATATTATGTACATTAATAGCAAGCCCGTACTTTATATTATTAATAAAGGCACCCAATTTTAAACAGGTAGATAGCTATAGAATATTAACGCTAAGTACATATAGGATATATTACGAGCGTGCTGGATTAATATATACCTAGGCCCCCTAGATGTAATTGCACACAACATAGAAAAGAACTTTATTAGCAGAGAGTTTAAATAATATATAGTTAACATAGGTACTACCACAAGGAGCATACCGGTTAAAGCTTACAACTTAATTAGCATAGTAGAGCGTTACCACGGCCCCTTATAACGTATATACTATATTATCACTTCTAAAATACTAGGAATTGATAAGGATATGGCACTACAAATGGCCTTTAAAGTAATTAACAACTCCGTAGGACTAGACGGCCTAATACCCACACTATTAGTATTTAGAGCGTACCCCTAAATAACAAAGTCTAATATACCTTCACCTACAGTAATATAGCGTGCGATTGCATTTAAGAAAGCTATAGAGGAAGTGAAGAAGATATAAGCAGAGCGCCAGGTCGCAGATACACTTAATATACATAATGGCCCTAGCACTACCGCAATTTATAATCTACCCTATAACTCTTTAGTACTAGTCTAAAGAGAAGGTAATATAGGATAACCTAGATACTGGGCAGGACCATATAACCTACTAAATATTAAAGGAGAAATGTGTACTGTTAACCTACCTAGCGGCCCTATAAAGTTCCGCAGCACTACTGTTAAACCATACTTAACAGACCCTAGAAATATTCAAGTTAAAGACATTTAAGATAATAGCACCCAAGTTAATAATATTTAAGTTGATAAAACTGTCTGTACATACAAACCATCCACAGAAACCGTCTCTATACAGAAACTATCCCTTACTAAAACTAGAGAAGCACAACCACCTTACTAAGGAAGAGGAAGACCCCACAAGCATCCCCTTTACGTTAATACTACTAACATCACTATATTCTTGTAAGAGGATAGCAACTATAAGCAGTTTAAAACGTCCCATTAAAAGGAAATTACAGGACTAATTAAAAAGGGCATATTTAAGATAATTAACCCTTAGGACGTACCCGCAGGAGTTAGAGTCTTTAACTTATAATTTATAAATAAGATTAAGAACCCTAGTACTAATAAAGCCTTTAAGAAATTAAGACTTATTGTCTAAGCGTATAATAATCTCAAAAAGGGTATTATACTAACCCAGTTACCTACTATTTAATAAGTCAGCCAACGCCTTATTCTATACATTACAGCAATACTATAAGGCAATGGCACATAGTTATACCTATAAGATATCTCCTAGGCGTATATCCAGTCTCTTATAAAGCTAAATTAAGACTTCTATATCTGACCACCTTACAAATTAGGAAGCCAACTAGGCATCAGAAAGAACTCCATCCTAAAGGTAATTAAGCCTTTATATAGTGTTCCAGAAGCAGGCAATTACTAGTTTATAACCTACTATAATTATTATATTAAGGAGTTAGATATAAACTCATTAATATATAACCCTTGCCTCTTATAGAGCAACACTCCTAACTACTTTAGCATTATTAGCCTTTAAACTAACAATACTCTCTTCCTGGCCAATACCACCTTTGTAGACATAGAGCAACAACATCTAAAAAAGGCTTACTTTCTCGCAAAAGAGCGTAAGCAACTTACGGTTAAACAGTCACTTAAATTTAATAGATACATCATTTAACTCTCTTAGGAAGGCAATATTATAATAACCTAGGAACACTAGTGTAAAAACCTAAATACAGTCCACCTTAGCAAAATAGCTACAACTACAAGCTTAAGAGGCATTGTCCGTAATGCACTAACTATAAAGGAATAATACATTGCACAACGCGTAAGAGGCGTATATGTTGCCTCCGTATGTTAACCAGAAGCTTCCTTTAATCTCTCTTTTACCGCCTAGGTAATTAACCCCAAGAAGGAAGATATTACAGCACTTAATAAATAACTATAATTGCAGATTAACAACCCAATAAGAGGCCTTATGTTTGTTAAATTGGACATTAATATATTACGCCTACTTACTTTTACTAACGCCTTATTCGCCAACAATAAGGACCTCTTATTACAAATAGGATATATACTAGTATTAGAGGACGCGTTATATAGGGCTAACATTATTTACTAGTTATTAATTAAGTGCAAGAGAGTTACCAGAAGTATACTAGCTTCAGAACTCTACATAATAGCCCATAGATTTAACATCAGCGCCGCAATTAAGTTAACTGTTAAACAACTCCTATAGATCAAACTCCTACTTATACTTTGTACCAACTCAAAATCACTCTACAAATGTCTTATTAAGCTAGGCACTATACAAAAAAAACGTCTTATAATAGACGTTATGTGTCTCCGTCAGTTATATAAGTACAGAAAGATTACGGAAGTTAAGTAGATTAACGGTAATAGCAACCCTACTAACTTAATAACTAAAAGCAAGGCATCTACGGCTCTTAAGAAGTTAATTAATATTAATTACTTAGAACTACAGACTATGGAGTGGGTTAAACAAACAAACTAAGATTTGGCGTAGCATTGTGACAGTGCCATATTCTACAGACCCTAAATTCAACCAGCCAATTAGGATTTTCTATACCCAGCATAGAAAATCGCTATTAGCTCGCTTGCCACTAGCGCCTTAACAACCCTTATAATATATCCACCTGCTACCCCTAACAACCCTTCTCCTTCTCCTTCTCCTTAGCTCAGTATCTTTATTAGACAGTAATTATCACAAGACACCCTATAACACCTTACACACGTCCACCTGTTTCCATAACCTAGCAATTAGAGACCAACCGCGAGATGGCAATATAACAGCAATCTACAGCATTCTGCTATATTCTGCCAAAGTCCACTAAATCCTGCTAAGTTCTACCAGGACTACTACCTAAATCCTATTCTACTCTGTGTATATATTAACTAAGCAACCAAGTTAACAATATATACCCTTTCTTTCCATTTCCTTACCTTCTTTCCTTACGCAACGTCTTAACTTTATTATATAGTTTATTAATCCATAAGCTCTAGTTCATGTAAACCATTATAAGCGTTATGTAACTGGGATAGGATCAAAGGAGAAGCTATTACGTATGGATAGGAAAAGCCCAGCTATTGCGTATATGCTACAAATAACAGAAATGGTACAATTTGGTTTCCTTCAGAGTTGCTCCAGTGTCGGTATATATTCGTTCCATATATCACATACATAAGCACGTAATCTACGCGAGACGCGTATATATATCATCAAGACGTGTATATAGAACAAGCAAGAATCCAACTACACACCACACTGCACGTATATTACGTCTATTGCACTGTGTTAATGCATACCAACACCTACTGATGCTATAACAAAGGGAAAACCCTGCGCGGCTCTTTAATGGCTTATTAATATAAACTGAATTAACCTACAAGTTATAGGATAGGTTAAATAAATGAACTTAGACTTAACTTAGTGTTATGTAACTAATTATGACGGTGCGGACCCTGAATTTAACCAGCTAATTAGGATTTTCCATCCCCGGGATGGAAAATCGCTATTGGCTTGCTTACTACTAGCGCCTTGGCAGCCCTCGTGACATATTAACCTGCTACCCCTAACAATTCTTCTTCTTCTCCTTATTGCGTATTAATTAGATCTCTAGCTATTGTGTATACGCTATGAATAGTCTAGAAGTAGACTTGACTTTAGAGTGTAGATTAGCCTTCTTTTTAGAGTTGCTCTAGTGTTAGAATGTTAGTTATGTAACGTGGTTATAAGACCACGAAGTAAGACTAGCTAACCTAACCTTGGAGCAACCCCTTACTTCTAGACAATCAATAACTACTAACTTCAACACCGCATATGTATCGTAATACAGTGATATTTGTGCACGTTGATAAAGCGAGTATACCGATAATATTAAAGTGTTAATTAAATATAAAAAGCTAAGAGCAGCTAATTACTCTTCTCTTCTAAACAAGGTTATTATAGGCTTTAAAGAATGCTCCTCTTTAATTATAAAGATTTTAATTATACGCAAAATAGGGGAAGACTAATGGTTTAATGGGAGGGTGATTAATAAGCTACTACTGGTTATCTACTAAGACTGCTATATAACAAATGATTTAATATTTAAACCGTATATTAAGAAGCTCTGGCGTAGAGCATCCTTAAATGCTTTTAAACACCTAAATAAAGCTTTTAAATACTAGAAAGCTAAAGAAAGAAAAGAAGAGGAACCTATCTTTAATATAGATTAATTTCTAAAGGGAGCCGGCCGCTTATTTAAAAAAATTTGCTATCTTTCTAGGCCTAGCTAAGGTAGGAAATAAGTGGCAGGATGTATGGTAAAAGGATAAGATAAAAGCTAGAATAAAGCTGAGGTAGATAGTTAACAAGTTTTGCAGCAAAAAATAGGATAAACCTTTAGACGAGAATCCGCTTTAGAAGAATTGGAGTATAATTACTAACTCTAGGAAACTAAAGCAAATTATAAAATATGTTAATAAAGTACTTAAAAGGGATCCTAATAAGATACTACTGTTTAGTAGTTATAAACCAGCGGCATATACACTATTAGACTAGTAATAAACTGTTACTAATAGTATAATATAGTATTTTTATAGAAGGCTTGGCCAGTCTAAATATTTAACTATTTATTAAATAGAGTCTAGAATATCCCTAAAAGACCAGGAGGATATCTATAAAGCGTTTTATATTCTAATAGGCAGTCCTTACTAGAATAACATAGTCTAGTTTCTTATTATTAACTAAAGGGTTAGAGAAGAGGGTCTAAATTTAGTCTCTATATATAGAGTCTATCTACTTAAACTGGCGACAATAGTAGATATAGAGGTGTAAGTGTTCGGCCAAGCTGCTAGATCTAGATAGTCAGCGCCAGTAGTTACTATATAGGGGGCGCCTAATACTCGCCCCTTTACCTTCTATTACTACTTCCTTTACAACCCGGAACTGGTCTAGTACATTTTAGCTAATAAGCCACTGGGTAACCGCCTTAAGACCTTTTTATATTAAGAGCAGTGTATTATAGTTCTCTGTGCCAGCTACTAAGAGCATTACTTCTTGGTTGGTGCGTAAGGGGCATAGCAGTATTATATGTTTTAGTGTCTGTCTTAGCCAGCTGCATTTATATCTTAGGCTACCTACTAGGACACCCACCTAGTAGAGCCAATCTTTTAGTCCTATTATTCCTGTTCTTAAAAGTGTTGCTATTATATTTTCTGCCTTTATTAGGCCTTTTTAGAGCTTTTAGGTATTTACCCCCTATGGCGTTAACCATACTATAGCTTAGGTTCCTCTTGCCTAAGACAGCCTTTATACCTTTAACTCCTATATACCTCTCTAATATTAGTTTAGCCAGTGCTATATTACGGTAAATAGTTTCCTAGTACTCTTTTGTGCTCTACTTTAGCTCCTTTCTCTCTTTTACTATTGTCTTTACTAGTCTCTTATGCGTTTCCCTTCCTTCTCTATATAGGCCTGGGCCCTAATATAGCACTATTCTTCTTCTGCTTTTTCTACCTGTTTCTCTAATATATCCTCCCTACTTTAGGGTTATTAGTTTACTCTCCTATAGGGCACCCTAGGGTCCCTCTATAGTTTATTTAGGCGTATCTTAATATACTTTATAACCTTAAAGTTGCGCTCCTTTTACACCCTTTATATTGCAGCAGCTTTAATATATAATTATAGGGGGGGGATGTTTGCTTCCTTCTTAAGCAGTACTGTGGCCGTTTACTTATACCTACCTATTATACTCTAGAGGTAGGCTATTTAGACCTTTCAAAGTGGTTTAAGGAGTAATTTAGGGGGGCCTTTCTTGGTTTCTCCTATGGCCTAAACACTAGATCTATATATTATAGTTGGCTGGACAACTGCTATGTATAGTAGGCGTAACCTCTAGAAACATAGACCCCATATAGAATTAACAATCCTAGACATTGTAATGTACTATGCTTGGCCCTTATGGGCCGCTTATAACGCATATGCGCTCCACTAGAGCTTACTATCTACCCATACTCCTAATACCCTTAGGCCTTAAACTGGTTAGCCCTTAAAGCCTTAAATATGGATTATATACTGGAGATCTGCAGATTAGTTGCGTTTTCTTATAAAATGGATTAGCTGGTATTTCTCTAGTAAGAATTAGACTCTATATTGTCTTACCTATTCTATATAGGTATTATAGGCTTTCTCTAGTGTTCTGCAGTTCTCTATAGCTATTAGCCCATATATAATTAGGTTTGTGTTATTAATAAAGCCTATCCCCTGGGTTGCCCCTTCCTTAAAGGAGTTAAGTAGGTTGCTTATAAAGAAGAGAAAGAGTATAGGTAAGAGGGGTGATTCTTATAGTATTCCTATTGCAACTGTAATAGGGGGGCTCTGGTATCTGCTAAAGACTAGTAATGTTTCTTTCTGGCCTATAAACCCTTAAATAAATTATATAATCTATTTTAGGAAGTCCTTTGCCCTAAGGATGTATAGAAGGCGCTTATAGGGTACGTTGTTATAGGCACCACTAATATCTAGGCTAAGCATTAATACTACAAAGTCCCTTTGCATCGCCTATGCAGATTTAATAGTGGCGGTAAGTAACATAAGTGCTAATAGTGTTAAGCAGTTCTTTCTTGCTCCTATTTAACTTTGTAGTAGTACGGTATATTCCTTAGCTATATCTACTATATAGTCCGCTATTACCCTTTCTAAGATCTTGCTAAGGGTGTTTTCTAAGGCAATAGGGCAGTAGCTTCCTGGGATTAAGTAATCTACTTTGCCTTCTTTTTATAGGATAACCGTTATTATAGATCTTCCAAGTTATAGGTAGTAGCCTATAGCAAAGCATGCTCTAGCTACATCTGTAAGCTAAGGTGCTATAAGTAGGCTACAGGTTTTTAAGGCCTTATTTAGTATCCTATTTAGTCCTAGTGCTATATTGTTTAAAAGGCAGCTAATAGTTCTGGCCATTTCCTCTATTATTATGTCGCTGTTAACCCACAGGCGGGTTACCAGTGTTTTACCTATAATGTTACTAAGGTCTACTAGAGCCGGTTTAGGGAAGAACCTTTCTATAAGGATCTTTACCTTCTTATTATTATTATTAGTGGCCTATAACTCCCTTACTCTTCATAGGGGTAGTAGGTATAGATCTTCTACTAGGCGCCCTACCTTTTTTTTTGCCCATTTTGCTATAGCCCAAAGGCCCTTATTATAGGGGAGGCTTAGGTTAGAAGTGTGCTTATTTATAAACTATCTCCAGTTATTTCTTGCTTCTTTTTTTAGGGTATTCTTTAACTAGTTTCTTATATCCTTATATTGTCTCTTGTCTTTAGGGTTATAGCTACTTATATATTTCCTTCTTGCTTATTATTAGCTGGCAATAAGAACCGCGCATTATGCGGACCATGCGTATTGTATATAGGGGCATAGTTTTAAGACTGGGCAGTACTCTTCTAGCCTATTTTTAATTACTGCCTGGATCTTTTCTAATCTTTAGTTAATTTCCTTAGGGGTGGCTAATAAGCCTTGCTTATTTAGTATTAGGTGGATTTCTTCTAGGTCTTAAAGTTATTATTTAACTATATTAAGGAAACTGTCTGTCTTAAGCTTCCTTATTACATATCTTTTGCTATTAGTTACGCCTTAATATCCAGATCTAGCTGTATTTAGATAGGGATATAGTCTAAGGCAAGTGCCCATTCTTCTTTAGGGTTGCACCTTTTAAGTCTCTAGTATAGGCCTTCGTCTATAAATATAAGATTAATTATACTTCTAGCGGTGCCTTATTGCCATATAATTGCTCCTAGAGGGGTGGCCAGTTTAAGGCCCTAGATGTCTATAGCTTTTAGTAGGCACTCTGCCTATTATTCGGCAGTAATATAGATACCCCCCCACCATAGGTGGTGGAGGTTTATATCTCCTAATAGGATAGACTCTATGCCTTTAGTTTCCAGTAAGCTTATTACTAATATAATATTCTCTGTTTATAGGACCCCTTTAACCCTAAGGTTATATACGTTAATAATTTGTACCGGTCCCCTATATATCTGGATTATTATAACTACTATATCTAGGTTAACTACCTACTATAACCATAAGGATAGGCTAATGGCCTTACTAATTATAAAGCACACGCGTATAGCTGCTTTTGGTTTATATAGGAGCTAAAATCCTTAGGGGCAGTATATTAATTGTGTATAGGTATTGTAATACAGCTCTTGTATAGTAAGGATATAGTGTTTCTCTAGGTCTAGACTGTCTAGTAGGGGCCTTATAAGATGGTGGTTTATATTACCGCAGTTATACTATATAATAGATAGGTGGTAGACCCCTAGCAAGGGACCTTTATCTCTCCTTTGTTCCTCACTTCTACTATTTCTACTTTCTCTAGGATTTTTAGAACTTCTATCTCTTATATCTACACCCTAGTCGCTACTTATATTATATAGAGCTTTCTATTCCTATGTCTTATGTACCTATTAGCGCTTCTATATCTAAATCTATTATCGTCTCCGGTTCTTCCCCTAATCTTACTAGTTAGCTATATACCCTTTATAGGTTGGCTGTGAATATTATATTTACCGCGTTAAGTCTAATTCTTAATTATCCTGGTCTTAAGCTTGCTATAGCTGTCTATGGGGGTCTTCCTACAGGGCGACCTCTTCCTTGTGTCCCCTATAACCCTTATATCCCTGTTCAGTCTGGTAATATTACGCGGCGTCGCTTCTGGCCCATTAAGGCTTAGGATGGCTGGCCTAGCCCCCTAGTGTTAAAAGTAGGAAACGCTAGGAAGGTACCTGCGTCCCCCTAGCTTATCGCCTATTGTTTCCATTCGTATAACCTAGTATGTAGTTGTTCCCGCAGCTGTTGAGCCCTTGCCTTCCGTCTCCTATATTTAATGCAGTCTTCTCTCTCCCACGCCTTATGTGTGCTTTGGTGGCAGTTTGCGCATTTTGTTTGGTCTTGATTTAAGCAGTGTCTTGTATCGTGGGGGCCTGCATAGTGGCCGTAGCACACCTATGCTGCGTATGTGGATTGGGTGTGTCCCCATTGATATTAATAATATATAGTATAGATAAGTGGAACCTAATTAATATAATTATATTAACAAGGCGTATAATAACTAAAAGGATAATAATTAATAAGTTTTATAAGGTATTTAAAACCCAACCTACTTAGTAGGCTGATGATAATATAATGGAAATAGCGTAGCTGGTGTAGTTAAAGCAGCGATCCCCTATAATAAGAGTATATCTTAGTATAATATATATATATATAGACAATATATAACTGTTCAATATTTTGTAATATATTATCTTAGTATTAACCACTATATAACGTATTAGCCACCTAATTAAGCCACCCCTATTAAAGATTTAAATAAAAATTTAAATATGGCTGCTTATATATAGAGGCATTCTATTTATAATACTTTAAAAAAAGTATTATATATATTTAAGCCAATAAATACTTAATAAAAGCCTATATAGACCTAAAAAAAACCAAATTAGGCAATAAATAGAATTAATAATATAATACTTTTTTAAAAATATTATAAATTGAATAATTTTATATATAAGCAGCTATTAAATATTTAAGCTTTTATTTAAATATCTTTAATAGGGGTGGAGTTATAAATGGCTAAAGTTAGTAGTGTGTTTTAGTGGCTTAACTAGGTGGCTTAACTAAATAGCTAATACGTTAACTAAACCTTAGAAAGTTTAAATTTAGTTTAGATTAATATTACTCCAGCTACTAACTACCTTAACACCTATTAAGTTATCCAGCCTATAACCCTACTAACTCTTATTCCTAGATATACATTAATAATTTCTATTAAGGTATATTCTCTCTACTGACAGACTATATATATATGCTATCTTTATTATTCTAAAAGCCTAATTAGTATATAAAAGAATCCTCCCATAACTAAAAGCTCCCTTTATATCTTAAATTATTATAAGAAGCAAGACAGTATTAGAATAGACAAACTAATGTTTATAACTACCGCTTTCGTCTGCTGATTGTATAGTTATAGCGCATATATGTAGTTGTCTACTATAAGGGGGAACCATTAGTAGTGGTTTTTAAGATCTTACTATCCTATATAAAAACTTTTTACTATTGCCTATAATGTCTTAACGACTACCAGCTCCTACCTATACGCTATATAATATCTATACAAAATCCCTAACGGCAAAGAAAAGCGTACTCTAATTATTCTATTTAATCCGCCTTTTGCCTTTTTCTATAGGTGCAAGATATTAAATTAACCTATAATATAATGCTGACTAGAATAATTGGCAAACCTAGCTCTGTTAGATAAATGTGCTTAATTATAAGAACTAAAACCCTGTTATTATTAAGCCTATTATACTGCAAATAAAAGGGCTATTATTAATATTAGTATGTTTTAAAGGCATTTTATTAGCCGGCACTAATAGATATAAGTTAATAGACTACCTACTACTTTGTGTTTAACAATTCTAAGAATAATAGGGCAAAATATACTATTATTTATTGTGCTTTTACCAACTATAATATTTAATTTATTATAGGCTAGAAATTTAACCTTAAAGATAAGCGAAAGGCAGACTTTTAGGATATATTAGATATGTTATGGACAAAACCTTTATATAGCCTATCCGCATTAGAACACCTTAATAGTAGTACTATACTATTAGATTTTACTATTAGGTATTAAAGTAACTAAGCAACCTTAAATCTTCCCCTTATTACCTAGCCCTAAACCTTATTATGTTGCTAAGACTTATTACATTATTAAGTTTTATTATATTGCCGCTAAGCCTTATTATATTGCTAAGCCTTATTGCATTATTAAGCCTTATTATATTACTAAGTCTTATTACATTACTGTTAAGCCTTATTACATTATTAAGCCTTATTATATTATTAAGCCTTATTACATTGTTAAGCCTTATTGCATTATTAAGCCTTATTATATTGTTAAGTCTTATTATATTATTAAGCCCTATTGCATCGCTGCTGAGCCTCCTAGCTAGATTGGGTAATTAGATGTTATAAGTTTAACTCCTAGGCGTTATAGGTTTAATTCCCACTTATTGCGTATTAAAAATATTAAAAAAAGAAGGTGGTTTTCTATTAAATTAGGCGTTAGTAAGGCTCTAAATTAAGCTTATATTTTTATATATGTCTTATAACGCCTAAAGTTATACATTTAACAAAATCTCAGCACTATATACTAAGTAGGTCAGCTCTTCTATATTAAGTTTTAATTATGTTAAGCTAGCTCTAAATTATAGTAAAAGGCAAAATGTACTATACTACTACGCTATAAGGACTTTAGAATGTAATCTTATAAATTTAACTAAATTATAACCCCTTCCTAAACCTTATAATTAAACCAGATCCTTAAAAAGAGATTCCTATATTAAATCTTAGGGAAAATTTAGTTGCGACTTTAGATTAAATCTAAAGGTCCTAGAATATATCTAATTTAAAGCTTAAATCTAATTTTAATATGATTGTTTGGTTAATCTAGCAACTTTCTAATTTAAAAGCTTCTCTAAATTGGCAAGCGTTAAATTTACAAGCTATACTGTATATAGAATCTAAATTTATAAATATAGGGTATCTCTGTTACTATAGTGGCTACTATAGCAATAGGGGCGCGCTATATTTTAGTAAGTAGTTAATCTACTATATCTTTACTACTGCAGTGGTAAGGTACCTTAAGTTTAATACTATACTAAGTATTATAACTTTTCTATAGTAACTAAGTAACCCTAAACTAAAGTAATTATAGGACTTACTATACCACTACGCCATAAAGGCCCTTAGTTATAGTTTTATAAATTTAATTAAAATATAAACACCTTCCTAAATCTTATAATTAAATATTTCTATATATAATACTATACTAAGGATTATAATATAGATTGCTTAAATATAGCTTTACTATAATATAACGGCTTTATACTAATTAATTAATCTATAAAAGATTTAGGTAGTAAAATTACTACTAAAAGTTACTGCCTAGATCCTAGCTAATAAATACCCATAACTATAATCTTAGTAAATAGTAAAAAGTATATAGTAGTACTAAGATAATAGTACGACAATATAAGATAATAATAGGATAATAATAGGATAATATAATATAATAATATGGTAATAATAGGACAATATAATATAATAGTAGGGCGATAATAGGATAATAGTAAGATAATATAATATAATGGTAGGATAATAGTAGGATAATATAATATAATAGTAGAATAATATAGGATAATATAGGATAATATAATATAATAGTAGGACAATAGTAGATTAATATAAGATATAAAAAGAGGGAGCCCTAATACTTCCTCTTTTTTCTACTCCTATAGCCCTAGTATCTAATATAGTGTAATATTATCTATCTGTATAAGTAATAGTATTAAAACAGTTAGGGATACTAGGAAAATTTATAAAGTATATATTACTTTAAGTAATATACCTAAATAACTAGTCTAGCGTATAATTTATATAATATATAATAATAACAGTGGATCTCCTATTATTATATTGCTAAGCAATGCCTTTAAAGCTATATTTTTCTAGTGCTTAAAGGTCTTTAGATTATTACAAGACGCTTTATAAGAACTTATTTTAGTACAGTAGCTTAAAATTTATTAAGCCCTATAGTAGTTATATCTAATTAGTCTTTAAAAATATAAATATTTTTAAATAAGGAAGCATCCTTAATAGTTATAATTAAACTAAGATCCATATAAGGCTTATTCATAATATATTATAGTACTTTAATATTCTATTAAATTTAAATAAGGTGTTCTAATAACGGGAATCTATTAATGGTTAGATATCTTCTTATTTAGAAAATATTATATACTTATAGCTCTCTTATTGGCTTTTATAATGCTAATATAGTATAGCAACTAACTTTATAAAATCTAGTTTATTCCTTAACCATCGTTTATAGTATAGATAAATTAATCTTAATCTCTTTAGGTCTTAAAGAATAAGTTAGCCTTTAGGGGATTCTGTTCTAATGCGGCTAATAGCCTTACTACTACTATTATAAGTATGTATTTTGTTTAAAAATTATTAGTCTTAGAAGTTAAAGCAACTAGAGACCTAGTAACTAATCTTTTTAACTAATCCTAACAGATTATCTTCCCTACTCTTCTAAGTAAGAACGCTACGCAGATTACCAGCCTTTAAGGTAAAAATATTACTAAGCTAATATAGACCTTATAGATATTAGGGGATAACTACTTTAGAATTATAGTATACTTACCTATTTATATATACCGACTTTATTACTATATTTAGATTCCGGTAAACTAAAAGGGTTTACTCTAATTTAACCTACTACCTCTCTTAATGGTTTAATTATATCTTCTCTTAAAAGATTATATTAAAAGCTTAGATACTTCTTTATTAAGCCATACAGACCTAAGATTTTATTAACTTGTAGTAAAATATCTCCGTTTTTACTAATAATATTCTAGCCCTTATTAGGGATATTAAGTATTTTAGTAGAGGTTGGGACCTCTAATTATACTAACTAGGCTCCGCCAGTTAAGGGCTAACTAGGCGTTTTAAAGTATTAGTAAATATAGTTACTAGTACATATTAAGCTGCCTAGAAAGGATTTATATATATAGAACTATAATACTATAGCCTAGAGGCTATATATGCAGTATTATATATAGTATAATATAATATATATATAAAAGTATTAATAAATCTAAGTGCTAAATTAAGCTTATAGACAGAAGAGATATAAAAGGGATAGGAGGAGGCTTTTAAGTCTAGGTGGTATAGTAAATAAAAAAGCGTTTACTAATACGCTTATATATTTTCTATAAGATATTTAACTAACTATTTTATATAATAACTAAGTAATATACCTGTCTATATAATTCTATACCATTAGTCTTAGCATATAATTAAGACATCTTTCCTACTATACCTTCCTAAATAATTCTGGAATTATAGCACTAATAATAGACCTAAGCTATAACATTAAAGACACTCTTAAGCGAGATCTAGGGCTTATAAATAAACAATATAATACAATCTACTATAATATTAAAATTAAAATGTTAACGCGCGGGCTCCTTAGATAGCTACTATACTCCCTTATAAGTAAGGTATAAATATAGTAAATATTAAATAAAATCTCTAACAAATTCCCATCTATGTTTCTAGGTTTACCTAAAAACCTATATACTAAATATGTTAAATAGCTTGCCTAGCGCTGTAGCTATAACGTAACACGTTAAATAAATAAAATGGCTTTTACTAGATAAACTATAATAGGCAACCCAGTACTCCTATACTCTGCTATTATGTATTATCTACTAGCTAGTATACTAAAGGTAATAAAACAGAAGGGAACACTAAGGTTATATAGAATAATAATAATACTAATCTGGCGGGCAGCTGACAAAGAGCTAATAATTATCCTAACCTAAAAGCTAGTGACTAGCAAGAATAACGCCCTAAATATACACGTTAATAATCTAAGCTTTAATATATTTATAGATATGCTAGGCCAGGATATTAACTTTAACCCTAAAAGCGAAACGCTTTACTACTATATTAGTAATAAGATAGCTAGAGAACGAATTCAGCTTATAAATAAAGAGAAATGGCGTAGTGTAGTTAAGGATATGTTTCTATAAGAAATAGATAGGTTTTTATTTATAATAGAATAAAGAAAAATAAGTAGGTTACTGCTTAAAGTTAAGCTAGTGTCACTAACTTGTATTTATAGTCTACGCTACCAGCTAAAAACGATATAATTACTTACCCTCTATTTCCGTACCCTTGCCTTTACTAAATAACGCGCACTCTATATATATAAAAATAGGTAGAACTGGTAAACGGGTTAATACTAAGGTAATACTTAACCTATAGCTGTCCTAAAAAACCTCTCCTAGTTAAAAAAGAGCCCTTACTCTACGCCTTAGCCCATAATAGAAAAGGCAAAGGCAGCTATAACTATAGTATAGATTATGCGCCTTAAAGCTACTGCTTTATTTAGAATACTTACTAGTTTAATAGATCACCATATATAAAGGTAGACGGCTTAATAAAGCCCCTTAATGTACTATTAGGTAAGGGAGTCTTAGAATAATATAACCTAAGATATTTTTATAACTTATCTAGTATTCTTAAAATACCTAAGGGGATTAGATAACAAAGCCTAAGGTTTATACCTGTTCTTTCTAGTAAACTTATTAGGGTAATATATATTAACACTGTCCCTAGCTCACTTTTAGTATCTAACACCTAATCCTTATATGACCTTTACCGCACATGCGACCTTACCAAAAGGTAGCGCCACACTTCAAAACTTACGCATACCCATCTCTCCACCAAAAACAACCGATTTTCCAACTTTCAAGACCTAATTCCTACTGCCTAGCGAGCTAGAGGTGGATTTAGTTGTCGTTTTACCCCCTTTTCCCCAACAGAAAATTCTTCTTAGGGGTGGTCCTAGCTTATAAGCAAGGCATAGACAGGAACACCAAAACCAAACAAACACCAAATAGTGGCTAGTTTTCTACTACCTCTTAGCCTAATCTCCCCAGAAATCTTCTAGTAAGATTAGTAAGGAGAAAGGGCGTAGAAGGATAGTAAAAACTAATAAATCCCCTATAAGACACAAAATGCCAAGGCCTAATAGGTCTAAAAAAAAACCTCCTATAGAAATAAGTGGTGAAGATTCTACATCTACTTTTTCTCCCCCTTCTCCTTCTCCTGGCCCGTTTAGGACAGGAGAAAAAAGAGGATATCCTCAGTCTTCTCCTAAAAAAGAAAACCAAAAACCTGCAAAAAAGACAATAAAACTAACAACTACTACGGATAGTACGGATGATATACCCTCCTATTCCTTTTCTCCAGAACAACATCTAAGCTTCGCCCTAGATAGCCTAACCCAGGCCTATACAGGGCTAGAAGAAGAAGAAGAAGAAAGAGAAGAAAGAGAAGAAATAAAAGAAAAAGTTGAACAGCTAGTGTACTATACACGAAGTATTATACTAGGAGGAAATCCCTTTATACAAGAAGAAGAAAAAGAATAAGAAAAAGAGAAGACAAATAATATCCTAAAAGGACTAGTAGAAGAAGTAAGAGCTCTCCGTAAGGAGGTGGCTCCTACTAAGGAAACTTACGCAGAGAGACTAAAGAAGGACCTCCCTCCTTCGTCCTCCCTACCCTCCTTATTATCACCAACACCACCTTCTACCCCTTCTCCTTCTAGTAGGAGTTCTACTTCTACTAGAAGTAAGAAAAAGCAGCCACAAGAAAGGAAGCTAGTCCTAATTACAGACGAAAAGGACCAACCTCTAGATACCTTCTCTATACGAAACAAAGTCAATCAACTATTTGCATCAAAACTGCAAGTAGAAAAGCCAGTACTAGCGTCTATAGCTAGAACTAAAGGAAAACAAAATATTCTCCTTATAACTACAGAAGAGTATAATGCAGATTTCCTAATTAAATATAAGGAGATCTGGCATAACTGCTTTACCTTTTAAAGAGAACAAAAACTAGAACCTTGGGTTCAAATTATAGCCCATGGGGTTCCTACCTTACCTTTTCTAGGAGAGGGGGGCTCTAAGCTTCTAAAAGAAGAAATTAAGACCTTTAATCCTGTAAGGATACAAGGACTACCTAGATGGATCTCATCTAGTGTAAAAAGACACGATCCACAAACCAGATTCGGCTCTATAGTTTTTACTATAGAGAGCGAAGAAAAAAGACAAGAAATCCTTAAGCAAAAAGAGATCTTAATTGCAGGTACAGCTACTAAGGTAGTAAAATACCTCAAAGTCTCTCCTACTACGCAGTGCACTAGCTGCCAAAAATTTGGCCATATAGGAGACAGATGCTCTACTAGAGCCTGTAGATTTTGTGCGGCTGCACATCTATCTAAAGACCACTCCTGCTCTACCTGTATAATAACAGGCAAGCCCTGCAAGCATACTACCCCTCTTTGCATTAACTGTAAAGAAAACCACTTTGCTAATAGTAAAGACTGCGAGATTCTAAAGGCAGCTAAGCTAGTAGACAGTACTAGCTTAGAGGGTTCTATGGAAGAATAAAAGAAAACAAATAGGATTCTGGAAGGAGGTAACTCCTACTAGGCTCTTAGTAAAAGATATTAGAGAGCAAGAAGTAGAAATAAATTGTAAAAGGATAGGGACAGGTGTTAGGATTTCGTATTTCCTACCGTTTTCTCATTCCCTAATAGTTGTAGTAACTTAGTATCTTACTAAGGAGCTATAAACCCTTAGGGGTTTATAAACTATTAGGACATAGCTACTAGTATATGTTAAGCTGCCTAGAAAGGATTCATGTATATAGAACTATAGCGCCATAGCCTAGAGGCTGCATGCGCAGTATTGTACGTAGTATAATACAACGGATATAAAAATAAAATAAAACCTAATCCTTATATCTATGCTTACGCTTTCCTTACTACTCTACTAAATTTAATTGCTATTGCAATATATATATAGGGAATAGGTTGGGCTTACTATAGGCTAATAGGGTTAACAACGCAGAAGAATAATATTAGATATTTGCGGTAGAAATACTAGGTGTTGTATAAGGGTGTGGAATATAGCAATATAATTATATAGAAGTGTTATTGCTGTTCTAAATGCTACCTATGCCTATCCTAGCATTATCTATACTAACAAACTATACGGATAAAGTAGATAAGCTTTACTTTAAGCGCAAGACGGCTGTTAAACCTAGTGTAGGTAGACTAGAATAAGGTATAAGATCTAAAAGCCAGCGCCCTAGGTGGGTAAAGTGGTTTAATAAGGTACCTCCCTATTAAATTTAAACACAAGTCTTATTAGCCTACTACTTTTATTACCAGGATTGACGTTTGACCTTTTATATACCTATACTATATCTACTAAGGGATATGCTAATAGAATAAAACAGTTTCGCGTATAATAGTAAATAGTATTTAACAATCTTAGAATATCTAATAATGTTTTCTTAACTACTAACTTAACGCGAGTTAATAGGCCGCGGTCGCGGCTTAACCGTAACTAGTTAGAACTAGCAGCTAATTACAATAAATGCACCCCTATTTAAATTATTTGTAAGCACTATAGCAGTAATACTCCTACTAATACTGCCATTAGTCTAATATATACCGTCCCAGTATACGTTCTTTTAAGTTGTTAATCTATATACGTCCTAGATATTATAGAAATACTATAAGGTAACCCATTCTGGCTATAAGCTATACCTTTTGCTAACTAGGCAAATATAGAAGCGTTACTATAGCGGGTAAATATAAAAACGCGTTATTAAATACTTAAACTAGTAGTAAGAACCCTACTTTAAGTTAACGTAAAACAAGAAAATAAGGATAACTTATATAATTAACTTTACGTCTCTACCTAGCCTACTGCTAGGAGTTGCCTATATCCTAGCTAATAGAAGGAAGAACACGCTGGCGGAGAATAAGTATATAGAACCTAGCTAGAATAAGCAATATTATAACTCTGGTCTAGTTATATCTAGGTATAGAAAGGAGCAAGTATGCAATAAACCCTGTTAACGTTATATATAATAGATTAAACTGGCTAACAATGTATAAAATATATATAGCCACCTCTAGCTAAAAAGGGTAATATTTAATAATAAGGATAGTAACTATAAGTCTACACCTACTTCTTTTATGAAACGACAGCAACTAAATATTAATTAATCTACTAAATCTGTTAATAATCTGGTATCAGAACTAGCTTAGTTAAAGATATAAAGTCCTAATCTTTTAGTTAAGGTAGGTTATACCTTTACATATAACCAGAGTCTAACTATAATACTTAATAGTCTCCTCTACTATTTAGCATTTAACAGGCCCCAGTAAATAGAACACTCTTATTACTATTTAACCACCTACCGCTATAAAAAGCAATATCTTCGCAATATACCTCCGGCTCTTAATAATTGCATACTAGTTTAAAATACTCTCCTATATACCTAATCTATACCTCACCGCGTAAATAATTATATACTAGTTTAAAATACTTTTCCATGCGCCTAATATATACCTTACTGTATAAATAATTGCGTGCTGGTTTAAAATACTCTCCTACGTGCCCAATCTATACTTTATCGCGTAAACAACCAATATTCTCCCTAATAAGCTGTGTCCGCCTAAACTCTAACACACCTTTATCTATAAAATAAGTAACCTCCCTCTAACATAAAGTATACTAACCTAGTGTTTAACCTAAAGGGGACTTAAATAGCACCGGGGAAAGTAAGGATAAGTTAGACTATGGAGACAATTTTAACCTAACTGCTGCGCTATAGGTAAGAGAAGAGTACCTCTAGATATTATAATAGCGACGCATAAAAGAAAACCCACCTAAGAGATATAAGCCTATATTTGTGCTTTATAGGTCCATTTTACTAGTAAGGCTAGTAACTAACTTTAGGACTTATAAAGGGCATCTTATTAACCTATAGTTTAACCACTTTCTGGGCCTAGTTAAGGGTATAATAAAAAAGGCATAGCTAGAAGCTATTATAAAGCTGCTAAAAGCAGTGCAAAAAAAAGCTAATTATATTCCTGACCCGGTATCCACTTATAAGGTATCTATATACTAGAAATATTATATTAAATTGTCCACTAATAATTATATATAGCTATTTAACGCAATAGGGAACTTTAGGAACCACGTAATTATAAAGGCTTGTATACTTATAAGGGAGGTATATAGGCTAGGGTTTAATAACGCACCTAAACTAATTATGGAACTACTAGCTAATTATAATTTTATTGCGCTAGATTATATAAAGGTATTTTACCTGTGCTATTTAGTAAAATACTAATAAGAGCTAATAGCTAAGTGATAACCGCTTCCGTTCTAACGCAATAGTTGCTAGTATAGCTAATATATTTTATAGTAGAGGAAAGAACGGCCTTGCCTAATTACCCTACTCTTATAATATGTTTAAAAAGCTTACTGGCAACACTATTGCTTTTATTTTAACAGCGATATATTATATAATTAAGGAGTATAGAACTGGCTCTAGGAGAATAGATACCTTTTATAGCTCTGCCGTTAGTAGTTAGTGTATATCCAGTATTTTACTACCTATTATTATTCTCTAACCCATTATAGAAGCCTATACTAACCTCTTAGGCAGCTGGAACTAGATATCTAGAAAATGGCAATTTAAAATCTAGCTGCGGCTTTAGCCTATAGTTATTAAACATGCTATAAACCTAACGCCAATTTAATTGGATACTATAGAAATTATTAAGGACCTATATAAAGATGACCTTAATAACCTTATAGCGGATTTAAGCAATGATATAAGAGAGAGGTTCCTTATAAGCCTTAGCAATAATAAAACTAACGCAATTATTAACTTAGGCTATTTATTGGTAAGCTAGACTATACTATTTAGTCTACTAAGTCTGTCTTAAAGGGAGAGCTCTAGAGTAGGCTAGACTAGTTTACTAAGTTTGTCCTAAATAGAGAGCTTTAGAGTAGGCTAGACTAGTCTGCTAAATCTATCTTAAAGGGAGAGCTCTAGAGTAAGTTAGAATATCTAGGGCCCTACTACTACTACGATATTTACTAATTTAACTTTTGAAACTAGCTAAGTTTGTTAGATTTAGTGGAATATACGTCCTCCGCCCTAATATACTACTTTATTCTAAATATGGGAACTAGTAAGCCTAGGCCAGAGAGGTTTAAATCTAATAAGTTATTTATACAATTTAAGCAGTACTATGGTCTTGTAGAGAATAGCTATAGCTAGTATAATAACGGAAAAGTATTATTAAATTTAATTAAGAATGAGGAGTAGTATATAAGGTTTATAATATATGCTCTAGACTCTAGTATAGAGGAGCTAGTAGAGTTTTTAGTAGGAGATTAGGCGTGGGACTTTCCATACTCTCCTATAGGATAACTGCGGCTTTTTCATCGTGTATACTAGCTTTTAATCTACCTTTCTTTCGGCCTATATCTACTACTCTTAGTAGCTACTTTTTGGTTATATATATATGCTATACTAGTAGTATATTATTGCCGCAGGGAGAGTAGAAAAGGTCTTATACTTTTAGAATATATTATAAGATAATTAGGATATTGTATTAAATTGTCTAAAATAATATAATGGATTGTATAAAGAAGTGTATACAATTTGTCTTACTAGCCTTATAAACAGCTTTAAAGTAGCCTTTGTTTATTATCTAAACTATACTGTTAGTATAAAAGAGGTAGATGGCTCTAAATACAATTATAGTTGCTAAATGCATAGGTTACGCGTAGGCTGCACGTAGTTTGCGTGTTAAATAAACTCGACATAGGCTGGTTTATCAAGTTGGTTAATGCCCTCAATGGCCCGCCAACGACGCCAACTTCTAGCAGCTGGGGTCATTTACAAGGGACAATATTTTCCCGATGTTGGCTAGTAAAAGAAGCTGCACTATTCCTTATACTTTATTCCATAATAGATATTAAGTTTTAACTTCTGCTTTAACTAATTTAGAAGTAAATATCTTTACCTTAATTAATATAAAGTACACTATAAAACTAGCTAACTTTTTAAATACGCCTTTAGAAGAACTGTGTTAGCGACTTAGTCAATTAAGGCACGAGCACGGCAAGAAGGTCGCGCAAGCCTGTATGATTAGATTGTCTATAAATAAGGATCTAAAGCTAAAGAAAGGAAACAAGAAGAATAGAGACACCGCTTAAAATTATATACAATCTTCTAGTTACGTAATGGCAACTTACTGCAAGTTGCCATTATATAACAGCAGTTTGCGGCAAGTTGACAGCAATTTACTAGTGCCGTAACATTACCCCCCCTTCCAAAAAAGCCTGCCCTTAGGCTTTATATATCTATATTACCCCTACAGGGCATTCTTGTCCTTATATTCTATAGGCAACCTATTATCCTTACTATATTAGCATTCCATCTATTTATCTAAGTACTTTAGCGGTCTAGGTTTATTAGGGTAACAGCTATAGAACTCTTATAACTTATAGGGACTGCCTATAAAATTCTATATAGGGTACTAAGTAGGGTCTAGATTATATCCTTTCCAACTTATACGGTACTTTAGTATTCCCCTTATAAGTTTATATGCTAGTATTTCTTTAATTTCCTATTCATTATTGCTATTAACTTAAATTAGTAGGGGCGGTTTATTCTTTTATCTAGGTAATAGGTTATTTATAGCTTTCTATAGCTTATCCAGCGAGAATTTAGGGTAGGCCTTAATTAAATCTAGGAGCTTTACTTTATATAAGTTGCCTCTTTTCTTAAGAACCTTATATAGTCCTACTATCTAATAATCTAGCTTGCGGCTAGGCCGCTCTATCCTTTAGTTCTTTATTATAACCCAGACCTTATTACCTATAGTAAAGTCGGGCTTACGCCTATACTTATTTGCCTGCTATTCCATTAATTTTTAGGCCTTTTTTAAGTTTATGCGGGCTACTTTCTAAGCTTCTTCTAAGCGTTTAGCGTACTGCTAGGCTTCCTTATAGGATAGTTTCTTGCATATAGTCTAGGGTCCTTTTAGTCTTTTCTAGTTAAAGCTTATATAGGGTAAGTACCCTATTTCTAGCTAAATAGGTACAAATCCTATAGAGTTATGGGGTAGGGTGGCCTGGGCGTAGTCTATTAGTAGTAGCAGTTTAGCCTAGTTATTCTAAAAGTAGTTAATAAAGGGTTAGAGTCTCTAGTCTAAATACTAGTTTATAATTTCTGTCTGGCCGTTTATCTAGAGGTAGTATACTATAGAAAGCTTTAGCCTAATACCTAGGATCTAGGTAAACTTGTTCTAGAAAGTAGATATAAACTATAGGCTATAGTTGGACACGATAGTATCTAGTAGTTTATAAATTTGGTAGATATAGTAGATATATAGTTAAGCCGCCTCTTTTGCATTAATATTTTTATAACAAGGGATTAAGAACGGGCGCTTGCTAAAGCAGTTAACTATAACTATAGCTATATCGTATCCGTTACGGTCTATAGGTAGCTTATAGAAATTTATAGAGATATACTACTAGGGGCGCTCTAGTATTAGGAGCGGTTTTAATAATCTTAGGGTCTTGTCTTGTAGAATTATAGACCTATAGCAGTTATTGCAGTTCCGTATATAGCGGTTAATATTTATAACTATTCTAGGCTAGTAGTAGTAGTTGCTAATAATCCTATAGGTCTTATTTTTTCTAAGGTAGGCCGTAGAGACCTAGATATGTACTTTGGCAATAAGCTAGGTCTATAAGTTCTGTTTCTTTACTACTACTAGCCGTTCCTAATACTTAAGTAATCCATTTTTAAGGGACTATAGGCTGGTAACGTTCTTTGCCTTTTTATGGTACTTCTATAGAGAAAAGGCTATATAGTTTACCTACAGTAGTTTATTAATAAGGTTAAATTCCATAGAGTTAATAGGATATATCTTAGTATCTAAAGAGTCTGTATTTAGTTCTGCCTATATTTAGGGGTTAAGATGCTCTAGTTATAGTAGCGTCTAAGTCTATAATAAGATCTTTACGGCTATCTGGTTATCTATATCCTGTTTACGCCTTATAAAAGTATCTGCACAGTTGGTAGCGCCTAGCCTATATATAATTTGGAAGTAGAACTAAAATAGAATATCCGCCTAGCGTGCCTACCGGGCTGTAAGGGCTTTAGTTATTATAAAGTATTTTAAGGCCTTATAATCTAAAACTACCTAAATAGGTTTAGGGGTCCCTTCTAGCTATATACGCTAGTGCTAAAGGCTAGAGACAATAGCCAGCATCTCTTTATTATAGATGTGGTAGTTTAGCTTAGTATCTATTATAGTCTTTAAATAGTATATAATAGGGTGCTATTCTCCGTCTAGTTGCTTCTAAGAAAAGATACCAGCTATTGCGCCGTTTAAGGCATCTGTTTCTAGTATTAAGGGCCGTTCTAGGTTAAAGTAGGTAAGTAGGGGAGCCAATACTAGCCGTTTTTTAAGCTTATTAAAGGCCTGCCTATATATAGCGTTAAAGTAAAAGGGCTGGTATTTCCTAGTAAGGCGGTTAAGGGGCCAGGTAATCCTACTATAGTTCTTAATAAAGCGTTAGTAGAAGTTACAGAAACCTAAAAATGATTATACCCCCTTTATGGTCCGTAGGGGTATCCACTAGTTAATTATAACTATTTTTTCTAGGTCTGCCTTAATTCCATCTATACTAATAATAAACCCTAAGTACTTAGTGCGCTTAATACTAAATTCTAACTTTCTAATATCGGCCTAGAGACTAGCTTTATAGAGCCGTTATAGGACTTTACAGACATGCTCCTTATATTCTAGTTTATTCTTAGAGTAAATTATAATATTATCTAGGTAGGCTGTGCAGAAGTTATTAAGGTAGTTAAAGAGTACGTTATTTATATATTATTAGTATATAGCTAGTCCGTTAGTTAGTTTAAAAGGTAGTACTTTATATTTATATAATCTATAGTGGGTCTAAAATATAGTAAGATCCTTAAATCTGGGGTTTATTCTAATTTAGTAAAAGGCCTAGCGGATATTAAGCTTTATAAAAATCTTAGCTTTACTTATATAGGCTAGTGTTTCTTTAAGTAAGGGTAGCGGATATTAGTCTTTGCGGGTTATATAGTTTAGTTTATAGTAGTTAATATAGAAACGGAGTCCGCCGTTTAGCTTTTTTATAAAGAGGATGGGTAAGGCAAAGGGGACTTAGCTAGGCTTAATAAAGCCCTTATTAAGGTTATTAATAATATACTACTCAGTGGCCTATAGCTTATTAGTAGATTACTAGCGGAGGGGGCTATAACTAAGGGTGTTTTTTTTGTTAGGCTTAATTTTAATCTTATAGTTATATAGTTGTAAGGCAGGAGTATATTAGATACTACCTTAGAGAATATATCCTTAAATTCTTAATATTGGCAGAGTAGTTTCTATTCTACTAGCTCCTTATCTATAAGCTTACTTTCCCTACTAAGCTAGTTATAGGCTAGGGCTTCCTTATCTTTAATTATCTAGTTAATTTTATATAAGCTAGTTATAAAGGTAATAGTATTAAGGCATTTTAAGTTCTAGTAGAACCCTATAGTATTAATATAGCAGATATTAACTAGTGGGAGGTTTATAGGTTTCTTTATAGACGTTCTATAGACTATATTTTATAGTAAAGGGTTTATAACCCTCCTTAGCTCCTATTCCATTTTCTATAAGTTATCCTTTTAGTCTATACATTTAGTACAGCATCTAATATTCCTTACTATTCTCTATAGCTGTATAGGGCCTAAGCTAGCTAGCTTATTACTAACTTCCTAGGTTTTTAGTGCCAATAGTGTAATATTAGTAGTCTAGAGGCGGCATAGTATACAGACCCGTTGCGGATTAAGCTGTATATCTTTTTTAAAGGCCTAGTCCCTTTACATAGCATTGGCTTAGTAGATAGTGTCTATCTATAGCCGTATAAGATTTTCTATTATAATGCTAATTTCCTTTATAAAAGAAGGTATTAGAGGTAGGGCTTTAGGCTAGATAAGCCACCTACTCTATATATTAAGCTGTAAGCCTAGATAGGCTAGCCATTTTCTTCCTAAGATTATATTATGGCTTTCTAGGTCCGTAATAAGAAAGGGGATGTTATACTGCCTTTATCCGTCTATATAGAGGTAAATCCATAAGATAGTTATAATAGGTAGTCCTATTTATCTGTTATACCTATAAATAGGAATTAGTTTAGGTAGTTCCTTAAGGGGTATATTTAAAAAGTTAGCTAGCTTTACGGCATACTATATATCTATTAAGGTAAAGGCATTTACTCTAAAGTCAGCTAAAGCAGAGGTTAAAACTTAATATCTATTATAGAATAAAGTATAAGGAATAGTGCAGCTTCTTCTACCAACTAGCCAACCTAGATTAATATATAACATATTAATTCCTTTTAACCCTAAAGGGGAGTCTTACTCTAGGGTTCTTCTTTTTCTAACCCTATACTATCCTCCTAAATTAATAGGACCTTATTTATCTTTACTGCTATTAGGCAGTTTTTTATAAAGTGGTCTTTTTAGCCGTATAAGAAGTAGGCTCCTTAATTACTAAGGGCCTATCTATAGGGGTTGCTGTATATAGGTTAAGTATTCGCCAGACCTATAGTGGGGGTAGCTGCATAGCTAGCTGCTAGGTTAATAGTAGGCGGTATAGTTAGTGCTATAGGGGTCTTTTTTTTATGTCCATTGTATTGTACTATGTACAATACTGCGCATGCAGCCTCTAGGCTATAGCGCTATAGTTCTATATACATAAATCCTTTCTAGGCAGCTTAACATATACTAGTAACTATGTCCTTGTAGTTTATAAACCCTTAAGGGTTTACAGCTCCTTAGTAAGTTACTAAGTTGCTATAACTACTAGGGAATGAGAAAACGATAGGAAAAAAAATCCTAACACCTATCCCTGTCCTTTTGCAATTTATTTCTATTCTTTTGCTCTCTAATATCTCTTTAAGAGCCTAGTAGAAGTTGCCTTCTTCTAGAATCCTATGTTTTGTCTATTCTTCCATACTTTCTAAGCTAGTACTGCGTACTAGTTTAGCTGCTTTAAGTATCTCACAGTCTTTGCTATTAGCAAAGTGATTTCCTTTACAATTGATGCAAAGAGGGGTAGTATGTTGACAAGGCTTGCCTGTTATTGTACAGGTAGAACAGGAGTGGTCTTTAGATAGATGTGCAGCCGCACAGTATCTACAGGCTCTAGTAGAGCATCTGTCTCCTATATGGCCAAATTTTTTGACAGCTAGTACACTGCGTAGTAGAAGAGACATCTAGGTATTTTACTACCTTAGTAGCTGTACCCGCGATTGAAATTTCTTTTTGCTTGAGGATTTCTTGTCTTTTCTCTTCATTCTCTATAGTAAAAACTATAGAGCCAAATCTGGTTTGTGGATCGTGTCTTTTTACACTAGATAAGATCCATCTAGGTAGTCCTTGTATCCTTATAGGATTAAAGGTCTCAATTTCTTCTTTTAGAAGCTTAGAGCCTCCCTCTCCTAAAAAAGGTAGTGTAGGAACCCCATGGGCTACAACTTAAACCCAAGGTTCTAGTTTTTGTTCTCTTTGGAAGGTAAAGCAGTTATGCTAGATATCCTTATATTTGACTAGGAAATCTGCATTATACTTTTCTGTAGTTATAAGGAGAATATTTTATTTTCCTTTAATTCTAGCTATAGACGCTAGTACTGGCTTTTCTACTTGCAGTTTTGATGCAAATAGTTGGTTGACTTTGTTTCGTATAGAGAAGGTATCTAAAGGTTGGTCCTTTTCGTCTGTAATTAAGACTAGCTTTCTTTCTTGTAGCTGCTTTTTCTTGCTCCTAGTAGACGTAGAACTTCTACTAGAAGGTGGTGTAGAAGGTAGTGGTAGTGAGGAGGGTAGGGAGGACGAAGAAGGGAGGTCATTCTTTAGCCTCTCTGCATAAGTTTCCTTAATAGGAGCTACCTCCTTACGGAGAGCTCTTACTTCTTCTACTAGTCCTTTTAGGACATTATTTGCCTTTTCTTTTTCTTTTTCTTTTTCTTTTTCTTTTTCTTTTTCTTTTTCTTTTTCTTTTTCTTTTTCTTTTTCTTTTTCTTTTTCTTTTTCTTTTTCTTTTTCTTTTTCTTCTTCTTTTTGTATAAAGGGATTTCCTCCTAATAGAATACTTTGTGTATAGAACATTAGCTTTTTAACTTGTTCTTTTATTTCTTTTTCTTTTTCTTTTTCTTCTTCTTCTTCTTCTTCTTCTTCTAGCCCTTTATAGGCCTGGGTTAGGCTATTTAGAGCAAAGCTTAGATGTTCTCCAGGAGAAGGGGAATAGGAAGGCATACTAGCCGTACTATCCGTGGTAGTTGTTGGTTTTCTTTTTCGGCGGATAACTAAGGATGTCCTTTTTTTCTCCTGCCCTAAATAGGCCAGGAGGGGGAGAAGGGGGAGAAAAAGTAAATGTAGACTCTTCATCACTTATTTCTATAGGAGGTTTTTTTTTAGACCTATTAGGCCTTAGCATTTTGTGTCTTATAGGGGGGTTTTCTAGTTTTTACTATCCTTATGCCCTTTCTCCTTACTAATCCTACTAGAAGATTTCTGGGGAGATTAGGCTAAAAGGTAGTAGAAAATCTAGCCTCTATATTTTATGGTTTTGGTATTTGGTTTTGGTGTTCCTATCCGTGCCTCGCTTACAAGCTAGGACCACCCCTAAGAAGAATTTTCTGTTGGGGAAAAGGGGGTAAAACGACAAATAAATCCACCTCTAGCTCGCTAGGCAGTGGGAATTAAGTCTTAAAAGTTGGAAAATCGATTGTTTTTGATGGTAAGATGGGTATGCGTAAGTTTTAAAGTGTGGCGCTACCTTTTGGTAAGGTTGCATGTGTGGTGTGTGCTGCTATAGGGGTCGCAGATCTTACTAGGGCGCTATGGCCTATTCTTATAGTACTTATATTCTAGTTAGCAGAGCTTCTAGTCTTATACTACTTAGTATATGCCTTAATTTAGTAGAGGCCCTAGTTAATAACTAGGCACTAGTCCATAAGTTCCTTTAGCGTCTATATAGTAGTATAAACCGGCAGCGCGGCATGCTGTAGGTCTAGGGTAAGCTTATTAAAGAGATTTAGCATTAAATCTTCCTAGGGGATTTAAGCCTATCTAACTAGGTATAGAAAGCGGGTCTAGAAGACTAAAAAGGTCTCTATTGTTTTTATATTAAGGGCTTTATAATTAAGGCAGGCGTTCTATATCTTAAAGGGGTCCTTATAAATAGAAGATAGGTGGTTAATTATCTCTTCTCTAGAGAGGAAGGGGTCTGCTAAGTCCTAGGCATATTGCGGACGTAGATATATTTATATATCCCTATCAGTATAGCCAAAGACATAGGCTATTTTAGCTTGGGTAGTAGGGAAGTAGTCTATATTAACTTTAAGCTTATCTTATAGTTAAAGCTTCTAATTATTAAATATAGGGTTAGTTCCGTCTATAAGTAATAGGGAGTCCATAACCTTTACGGACCGTAATAATACTAATGCTGTATGTTAGGCTAGGGTCTTAAGGACTATAGCAAATCTCTAGGTGTTTAATGTTACGGACAGCTTAAGTACGATGTTACGACTACTGGGAGAAAAGTCAGAGGAAGCCAGTTGGTTAATATAAGCACGGTCCAGAATAGAACCAGTGAAACCATGTGACAAAGAGTGGTAAGTGAGTCATATAATGTTATACGTGGTGTACACAGTGTATGCAGTGTACGTCTACGTATAACACGTATAACACGTACCTTATGTATAAGAGAGGGTTTCTTAGGAGTACGGTTGTGTATTTAAAGGACCACAGTCTCTACCCAGATAGTTCTCTCTTTATAGTAAATCTCAGAATACAATTAGAGTTAATCTGTTGGGCAACCACTCTACCAGTTATTATTATATTATTAACTTATTGTTTATACCTACATACCCAGCCCATTAACAAACCCACCGTAGTTCTTACTACAAGGTTCCATTATATATTCACTACCAAGGTTACAGTATTAAAACACAAGAGAAGTTAAACAATATGCCACCGAAAGTACTAGTCACAACCACAGTAGTAACTACCTTGGGATTAGGAGACACCAGTATAGCAGATATAGACTTACAAGTGGTCACAAGAGGTCAGTTATAGGAAATGGTTAATCGCTTATTAGACAATAATAGGATACTTAAAGAACGCATTAATGGAATCAGAGCAGTAAAGGTTAAGTTACCGTTAATTAAACAATTCTTAGAAGAAAGGTTAAAACTTAAAGGGTTCCTTACGTAAATACACTTTAAGGTAATACAGAAAGGAGTAAAGCTAGTAACACCTATAGATTAAGTGGCGTATACAGGACTGTTCTTAACAGGAAGAGCACTTAAGTAGTTTAAACTATACCTTACCGAGATACAAGTAAGCGGGATAATAACTACTAACTAGGATATACGATTTATGTTTACCAGTTGGAACGGGTTTGTAGAGAGACTAACGCAAATATTTAGAGATCTAGAAGCGTTAACTATAGCAGAACAGAAGCTTTAAAACTTGGTACAACGTTCTTTAGCAATAAAGTACACAATATAGTTCTAGACACTTACAATATAGGTTAAATAGAATAATAAGGCGCTTATAGCATAGTATAAATAAGGACTTAAGGCTAAAGTCTAGGATGTAATTATCCTAATAGAAGATACGGAAAGTCTAAGAGACTTAATAGATTAGTTAATAAAGATCAATAATAGGATCTATTAAAGGGAACAAGCTAAGAAAGGGTAAGAAAGAGTTCTACAGTTATATAAGGCGCAGAGTACGTAATAACAGACGTAAAGTTAAAAACTATAGAATGGCGTAGAGCTAATAGACCTAAGTAGTACTAAAAAGTCCAAGAGGTAGATAAAGAAACTATAGAAACCTAGAGGTTAAGGATTAAGTAATTATAGGACTAAGAAGCAGAGGCTAAACTAGGGATCTTATTAGCAGAAGACATTTAGGTGGACTCCATAATAAGAAGAATAGTTTAAAAAAGGAGCTTATATAAATTGCGGAAAACAGAGTTATTTTACTAAAGACTACAGGGGTAGTTAGAGTAACTATGCAGTAAAAGGCACCAGGTTGTTAGAGTACAATAACGCGGATATAGGGATGTTACGTGGGACCAAAGAGTATTTAATTAAACACTTTGCATTTTGTTATAATAACGCATACTAAATTTATAAAGACGCTAAGTACGGTATAAGCTATTAGCTATAAGAGCTAGAGTTAAGAGGACTTAAGGGAACTAGAGAGTTAGATAAAGAACAAGATTAACTCTATAAGCTAAATTAAGATATTACAGTAATATGCAGATAAGGATTAGCAACGATAATAATAGAGTTAGAATACTTATTAATTAATAGCGATGAGGGAGAATATAAGGCTAACTAGGAGCACTTAAACCTTAATAACACAACCAAAGTAGAGACTAAGACCACCATAGAACGCGGTTCAGTAACGGGTATTATAACACCATTAGATACGGCATCCATCGCTTTATAAGACAGAAGGAGTAATATCTAAAGATAATTAAGTAAGCAGACAACTGCTAATGCTAGCTCACCACTTAATAAAGGTAAAAGGCTATAGGCTTAAGACTCTTAAGACAAGATGCGAGACGCTTAAGATTCTTAAGATAAGATAAAACACACCTAAGAACCCATAACAGATAAAAACCAATGGGAAAGGGCAGTAGCTCAGTTTAGTGATAAACAAATAAGTATAAAACGCAAGTTTAAGAACTGTGAGTTTGGAGAATAAGTAATAGCGTTAATTTTAGGTAAACACGGTGTTCAGCCTAAAGATTAAAAAGTTAATACTAAGATTAAGAAGTAAGATGACTTTGTAGATCTAGCTGCAAGATATAGAAAATAAGAAACTATAGATAAGTTTAAAGCAAGAATTATTACATGGCAAGAGCAGAAGCTAAATAAAAGGTTAGCTATACTAGGTTGTATAAGGGACAGAGCACCTGTATAAAGAATTACTAATAGGCCTAAGACAGGCATACTAAGAGTAAAGTAGTTAGACGAACTGGAACAAGAGGAGGATCTAGAAATCCTAATCAGGTTTAAAAAAAGACACATAAAAGGCTGTTATAACACAGTAATAATAAGATACTTCCTTACGGACAAGCCGTATACATTAAATTAGTTATATAAAAAGTAGTATAGACAAAGACATAATAATAAGTGGGAAGATTTCTATATATAGTTAGACAAAAAGGTTATTTAGGACCAATCTATTATAGAAAAACGCATAAGTTATATTAAAGAAGCATTAATTATAATATTAAGGAACTTAGAAAAAAGATCTAGGGACTAGAGAAGTAAGAGATAGATCTTAGTACCCGCAAATAAAAGACTAGTAGTTAGGTTGGCAAGATAAAGGTTTAAACTATAGGTTAAAGATAAACTAAGAGTTAACCTAAGTTACCTAGCGTATTATATACTATCGTGGATAGCTTATATAGATAATACGTGCAACATATATAGAGCACTAAAGGACAAAAACTGGAAGTACCCTATAAGGATATATTGGGCACTAGAAGAAAAAAGTATAGAGATACTAAGTATATATATAGATGGCACCTAGTAGAAGTACAGAGTTAAGGGAATTTAATACTTTAACTAGGAAGATTCCTTATAGAAGAATGCCTAGAGGGATAATAGTAGTAGGAGTGCCTAGAAAACACTTATCTATAGCATATAGAGGAAAAGAAATAAACTAAGTATTGGCCTAAGTGGGACTAAGTATAAATAGGATCTAGTAGCCAATAGTTAGGAAAAGGGGAGGCCTATAAAACTAGAGGGAACTAGTAGTAGAGCCTTAGACCCTTAAAGGAATTTAAGAATAATACCTGAATTTATAAGTTAAGTGGCAAGATTAATAGTTTAAAGCGTTAATAGACAGTAGAGTAATAAGGAACTATATATTACTAGTAGTAGTGGAAAGAATAGGGTTACTATATAGATAAAAGGAATACCTATATTCACTTATAACAATTTTAGGAGATTAGATAGCCTATAGAGAAGGCATTATTAATCTTAAAACAGGACCTATTTAGTTAACTATTAAAAAGAGATAGGTCAAAATGTCTTTTAATATCCTACTGTTAGGAAAGAATAAGGTAATACTAGGAATGCCTTAGTTATAGAAATACAATTTAAAGATTAATTAGGTTACAGGTTAGGTTAATATTAGAGATACTTAATAATATAAAGTACAACAGTAAACTAAGTTGGTATAGTACTAAGTTAGAGCTATATATGAAGAGACTAAGCGAAGCTTAAGTTATATACTAAAGAGATACCATAAGTATAGTAAAAGGTTATAGTTACTAGAAAGTAAAAAGCTGTTAGAGTATATAGTATAGGATTATAAGATAGAGTTAGAAGAAGGAATAAGTCCAAGATTCTTTCTAATCTATAAGCTTACTAAAACCAAGTTAGTGGCACTTAAGGAGTTTATTTAGGAGAACTTATAAAAGGGATATATTAGACCATTGCAGTTATTAGCAGGATATCCAGTATTATTTATTCTAAAGAAAAATAGAAAACTTAGAATGTGTATTAACTATAGATAGTTAAATAGCATTATATAAAAGGATAGGTATTCTTTACCCTTAATTAGTAAAATCTAAGACAGGATAGGCAACGTAAAGATCTTTATAAAGATAGATCTAAGATAGGCGTACTATTAGATTAGAATTAAGGAAGGCGATAAATAGAAGGCAGCTTTTAGGTTAAAAGAAGGGCTATATAAACCATTAGTTATATAATTTAGGCTTATAAACGTACTAGCAACGTTCTAGAAGCAAATTAATAGTGTATTAGGAGAACACCTTAATAAGTTTATTATAGCATATCTTAATAATATCATTATCTACTTAGAAAATAAGGAAGAACATAGAGAATATATTAAGTAGGTCTTAAGGAGACTATAAAAAAAAGATGCTAGTAGTAATTAAGAAGTGCGAGTTCTTTACAAGGAAAACCAACTTTATAGAATTTATTATTAAACTAGAAAAAATAAGCATAGACCCAAAGAAAGTTAAAGCTATAGTGTATTGGTATTAGTTACACAAGGGGATATCACATAGCTACGATTCATAGATAGTATGATAATTGTTCTTCTTGTTTTAATAGGAATAAAAAAAGGGGTAAGGAACTTAAGGTTCCTTACTACGCTAGGGCCACATTAACACGTAACGGCAACATGCCTCATTCCCAACACTAGCAACTCTTCTTTTTGTGGTTGCCATCTACATATATATAAACAGACAGGATGCGACAATACCAGACAGTATACAACAATACCAAACAATATGCGACAATATGCGACAATACGGCAGTTAGTAGAATTTGGCGGATAACACAAAGACAGGTAGGCTGCTAAGGCGCTAGTAATAAGCGAGCTAATAGCGATTTTCTATCCCAGGGATGGAAAATCCTAATTAGCTAGTTTAAGTTAGGGTTAACAGAATGTTATACTCCTACTCCCTTTTAACCCAACCTTTAACTCGTATACGCAGAGTATTTGTGTTAACAAACGTCTCTAGTGCCTTATTTGGGTTTGCCTTCGTCATTATATCTACCGGGTTATCTTAGCCATTAATCTATTAAATCTCAAAGAGTTCTTAACGCTTGTAGGATTGCTAAAGTGCTATAATATCAATCATAAGGCGCTTCTCCTTTATGGTACCGAGCTTAACTAAACACTCGTAAAGGGAATATAAGTTAGTGCATACAATTGTAGGGATAACGGAAAGTTTGAGTCAATCTATAATTATCTTTAAGGTAGTTCTAATTATAATTGCTATATTAACTCCGCTAACTATTCTATATATCTCTAACGCTAAAACACTTTGGGTAACGCGCTTGCTCTTAGTTAAACTCTAATAGATAAGGTTACTATAGATTATAAAGTTATTCTCTCCAGTAAACTTATTCGCGATAATAATCTTATATCCTAGCTAGGAGCTAAAATCTTTATTATTTATAAACAATCTATTAACAAATACAAAGAGCTTAGCGGTGGGAAGATTAATAGGCACGTAGTATAGGCCCCGGTTAAGATGGTTTATTTGCTAGAAAAGGCATTTATTTAGGGCAAGAACGTCATCCTTAGTTAGTTCCTGGTATTAGGCGGCAATAGAGAGATTAAATAAAGCCTTAGGTTAACAGATAGAAGCAACATAAGCTCCGCGAGCGCGTTGCTCCACATATCCTTACTTTAGAGAATTAGCGTTAATAATATTAATCTTCTTACCTTAACCCTTCTAGCGCAGAGCAATAGAATCCTTATTTAGGGAGAGGATGCATCCGTTAAAGAGTAATAGTGTTATTAAACTAAGCTTTTCCTTTAGCTTTACTATAAGATTTGCCTTTACTAGCTCATCTTCTTTAAGAGCTAAGAATTGGTCGTCTCCCAAAATAATTATATTATTAGTTTATATGCCAACAATTCCAAATAGAGTTCCTATAGTTGTAATAAGGAAGCAGGGATTAAATATAGAAGTAGTTATTAAAAGCTTCTCTTTATAGTGCTTGCTGTAGGTAGCCTACTAGTAAGTTCCTACCTCTGCGATCCCATATAATGGCTTAAGCACAACTATAATCGTATCTTTAGGATACTAGTGGCGAATTTGCTCTAGAAGGTATGCCAATATTAAGCGCTAAAGGTGCGTCTCTAATTGGGTATAGGCTTAAGTAATATCTTATAAATAAACCACTATTTTATTCTTTATCAAGAAGGGAGCTAGCGCAATAATAACTTACTAACTAGCTTATTAAATTGTGGGAGACTACGTAAGAATTACCTCCTTACTATTATCGTTGTAGCCTTAGATAACAAGCCTTAATTTCTTAAATAGGGCGTTAGTAGCTTTGCCCTTAATTTTATTAACTATTCTTAACTTAAAGATGCGAACTCTATTAAACTTAGTAGGGTTATACTTCTTAAATTTAAAGACTCCTTTTGCAATAAGACCCTCGATCTCCTACTTATTAGATACTTAGAAAGGAGCTCCTAGAGTTATAATACAACCTTCCTTTTAAAGCTGTTTTGCGAGTTTAAAGTCATCCTTCTCCTTAGCTGTCATAAAGGCCATCAATAACTCGACTCTATTTTTAATAGCAGCAATAAATTGCTCTTTAAAATTAACAAGATGTTGGCGATTTTATAATCCCTTTAGGCGACCTCTACCGCGTCATAGTTATGGCGCATCTACTAATATTATATTAGGATTATAGTCGCCTTCTAAAGCACGTTAATTGTAGTTCTTCTTTAGGGCATCTTCTAGGGCATCCTACAAAGGCTCAGAACTGTTATCTTTATAGTAAGGCTTAATAACAGTTAAACGGAATTAAGTGGGTCCGTAAGGCATCTAAATAGTGCAAGTCTGGCCATTAATTACAATAAGTTAATATAGGCCTAACTATCCTCCCTTTTTACGCCATACGCGTACCTTAGACTAGAGTGGCAGATTAAGCATAGTTAAGGTATTTAGGCTATTTCTCATTCCTAGTACATTATTAACTTGGTGTGTAGCGTAGAAACGTTATACCTCCTTTATTGCCTTGCAAATAGCCTTAGCTCGTTACATAACGGAGGGAGATAGTAGAGAATTATTAGTCATTTAAGGGTAGGCGCTGAAGACTAGTAATATAAGTACAAGTTTATCTAGGCCAGCAGAATTATTAATAGCTTTAACAGCTATTTATAAGGTAAGTTCTTCGCTAGCGTCCTCTAATTCTAAAGAGATAATCTTATATACGCAGTATAATAGTATATAATATCGCTCCACTTTTCTAATACTATTATATGCCTTAACAGGGACTTCCTTAACCTTAATTACCATTGCCTTTATCTATTATCAAAACTCTATAGATAAGAAGTTCTTTCCTATATTATAGACGATTTAATTAGGGGGTCCTAGGTAGATATTAATCTAGTATAATTAAAGGGTATCCCATACGTTCCTAGCTAATATATCCTTTAAAAATCGTGCGGCTTAAAAGGAGGTTAAGAAGTCAATAACTTAGAGTACTAGCTTACCGCTAAGATATATAACGTTAATAATAATACAGAAGTTAAAGTCGTAGTTATCTTTAAGGGTAAACTTAAATCGGCTAGGGGACTTCTGGTTTATTTGGCAGTAATAGTAGTACTTTATAAGATGCTTAATTGCCTTAACCTTAACTTTATAGCCTACTCGCTAAAGAACCCTAAGCAATTAATAAACGGATAGGTAGCCAAAATAATGGTATAGTTAGCATAATTCCAACTTAGTTAAGTGGCTCTAAGCAATACTCTTTTTTAGTTAATAAAGGAGCAACTAGGGGTAACCCCACTTGCGTATAATAGGCACTTAATTATCTCCCTAAATAAGTATATTCTTAAGGTTGTTAAGCCTAATGCCTAACTTATCTATATCTTTAATGCAAAATAGAAACGGAGTGTTTATAGGAATAATATAGAAAGTAATATATCTTAAGGGGGTTTAGACCCTAATTATACTAAGAGAAATCGCAGTACCTTTACCAAATCAAATTATATGTTAGCCTGCCGTTAATTAGTTAATCTAAATAAAGCTATTAAGCTGCTAAAGAGCTTAAACTTAAGGTTCTCCTACTATAGATACTCCTGCGGCTCCTATATCCGGTATAATACCATAGAAGACGTACGCCGAGTATCTATTATTAAAGGAAAACGCGGAACTCTTCTTTAGCTTATTAAAGATATCTAATTTCATAATAGAATAGAGCGTAGATTAATCATTAAGAACAGTAATGGTTTATATGCCATCTACCTCACCATACTCAGTAAAATATTAGTTAGGGGAGTAGTCCTTAATTTCCATATCTATAAGGAGCTGTTTGACCTTATTAACCTTACCCTTAAGATCTTCTACGCCTTTATATTAAACCAGAAAGCTTTAGAAGTAGGCCATAGTAACCTTATAATTTTTAACGTTTTTTGCACTCTAACGGAACTTGTTATATACCTCTTTTTACTTATTAAGGGAGTATATAGTTAACTAGCAATTTAGCTTCTTACAAACATAGCACTTCTTTTAGCGATTACTTTGAAATAAACCTCCACTAGGACCTCCACAGTTGCCTTATAGTTAACGTTAATTATACCCTCTTCTATATTCCCTACCATGGCCACTATATGTTTAATCAGTCCAGTTGTGATTATATTAGTCGGGAATACTTAGTTAGGTAGGGTTTTCGGTATAGAACTATTAAGATTCTTATATTCGCATCGCAGTACCTACGGCAAAGCGTAGCTTAGTATATACTCCTTTAAATATATCTATAGGTTTGTATAGCGCCAAGTTGCACTTAGGAACGATATAGCATACTAAGATAACCTAGTCCCTTAGGCTATTCTCATTTTGGTAAGTTTTAGTAAGGCCATATTAGATTTTCTAGAGTTTATTAAAGAGTAATTAAAGGCACTCTAAATAAGTCTTTATTGGGTTAGAAGTAATAACTCTCTAGAATATAGTCTCCCGCTATTTAGACATATAAAGTTAATGATTTTTATTGGTCTTAAAGTAAGCTCTAGTAAGCTAAAGCATTACGTTAAAGCTATAGTTTTTACCCACAATATAGTTGTAATAGAATATCGCTACCCGTCCCTTTAACATAATGGAGAAAGCGTGGTGGTACTAGTAGCGTTAAATTCCGACTTTATTATAACAGTTATAGAAGACCTATAGTTTTACTCTAAGTATATTATATAGTTCTCCTCTAAACTTCTTTTTTTTGTCTAAATATACCTTTATCAGATTCGTGACTTCTCGTAGTAAAGGCTTACCGGTTAGCTAGAGTGGAGAAGGTAGAGGCGGAGCAACTCTAAGTAGGAGGGCGCCTCTAGGTAGGAGAGCAGCTCTAGGTAGGGGGTTAGCGTTTTAGGGGTTTTAATACGAATTAAAGTTACCTTCTAAAGAATATAGGTTATTTTTAAGTTTCCATAGTTAACGTATAATCTCAGCTTCCGTCCATATTAGTTCTTCTGTACTAGTAATAACAGCCTAAATATTATTAGCAATTGGGTTACCGTTCTTAGTAACATATACCCTATTCCTATAGAGGAAGTCTCAAAAATCCTAAATAATATTAACGTTGCCAAGTGCCTAGGTATTAGTAGTCCATCCCATAAAATCCTCCCTAAAATACTCCCATAGTTGTGAATCGGCGTAGCATCTATTTTGGTAGAATATAATATGGTGTAGAAGAAAGCCGTTAACTTATTTTATAGTATAAGTTATTATATTAAAGGCAAATTCGTCCTAATCTTTATTAATAAGTTTCGCGTACTCAGCTACCCCTAGTGGTAAGGAGTCTTTCCAGTTATTTAAAGTAGGCGTAGCCATATTTTTGGAGGGAGGGAAGTATTATTGGGTTATAGGAGAGGAGGTATTATTGGTGTAGGGATTATCAATTATCGTTTGGTACGCGTTTAGACATATATTTGCGATTATGGGGCTCAGGACCAGTTCTGGCCTTAAATCGCGAAGACTCGTAAAGCATATTGTTCTACGTAATAGACGCAAGAATCCATAATCTTAGAAAGGCTTAGGACCAGTTCTGGCCTTTTAAATCCTTAGATTTATAAAAGAGTTCTATTTAAGGTTTAGAACCAGTTCTAACCTTAAAAGACAGCTTCCTCTAGCACAAGTAGCACTAGTACAGTGGCTCGTCTCTTCTTAGTGATACCTAGCTGTTCTATAGTATAACAGTAAAGTTAACCATTAATCAGTGTTGGTTATATAAGGGGATATCACGTAGCTACAATTCGTAGATAGTATAATAATTGTTCTTCTTGTTTTAATAGGAATAAGGAAAGGGGTAAGGAACTTAAGGTTCCTTACCACGCTAGGGCCACATTAACACGTAATGGCAACATGCCTCGTTCCCAACAGTTGGTAAGAACTAGAGAACGTTACGCAGTTAAAATCGTTTCTAGGGTTTTACAACTACTATAGGAGGTTTATAGCATAATTGTTAAAAAGTTTTAAGCTATTTATAAGACTTATAAAAAAGGAGGAACTATAGATATAGGGAAAGGAATAAAAGAAGTTGTTTAAGGAACTTAAGGAGTTATTTACCTAGGATTTAATTCTTAAAATCTACCAGCTAAAGCTAGAAACGGTTATAGAAACAGATACATTAGACTTTGTATTAGGGGCATGCCTACTATAAAGGCACCCAAATGGATGGCATCTAGTAGCGTATTATAGTTAAAAGATAACATCACTAGAGTTAAACTATAACATCTACAATAAGGAGTTATTAGGTATAGTTACAGCACTTAAGAAATAAAGAGCATTTTTACAAGGTATAGAGAAACTATTTATAGTTAAGATAGACTATAAGAACCTAATAGGGTTTCTAATAACAAAGAAACTAAACTAAAGATAGGTTAGATAGGCGGAAATACTTACAGAATACCATTTTAAGATTTAGTATACTAAAGGTATAGATAACGCATAAGCAGATACTCTAAGTAGAAAGGCTAAATTACAGAATAATAAGAAACTATTAGGGGCTTTATTGCGAAAGGACGCAGATAGATTAATTAGGTATAATTATCCTAAAATTACAGCAACCAGAGAAGAAAGCTAAATCCACAAATTACTAAAAAGTAATTGGATATATAAGATCTAGGAGGCACAGCTTAAGGATCTAAACTTAGACTAGTACAAGAATATAGAAGTAACTTATATTCTAAGGTTAATCGCAAGGGAGTTTATAAGGGAATTTTATAAGGGAATGATATAAGGACACAACAGAGCTACAGGCTTAGTGTTAAGACTTTAAAAGAAGTACATTATTTAAGGAATCTAGGGACTAGCAAGATAAGTTATAAAGGAATGTCCAAATTACTAAAGAAATAAACTAATAAGGCATAAGCCGTATAAAGGGCTATAACCTATTAAAATACCAGAAAGACTATAGGAGATTATATTATAGGACTTTATCGTAAAGTTACTAAAGTTAAGAGATCCTATTACAGGACAAGATCATAACGCGATTTTAGTAATAGTAGATAAGCTAACTAAGTGGGGTTACTTTATAGTATGCACAGAGGAGATTTCAGCAGAAGATGTCACTAGAATCTATATTAAGGAAGTGTTTGCAAGATATAAAGCACTAAGTAAGATTATATTAGATAGAGATCTAAGATTTATAGCAGTATTCTAGGAAATGTTCTTAGCTAAATAGGGAGTTTAAGCAGTAACCTCTATAGTATACTATCCGCAGATAGATGGTTAAACAGAAAGGTTAAACTAGACACTAGAATAGTATCTAAGGCGTTATGTTAATTATATACAGAACAATTGGGTATTATTATTACCAGTTACGCAGTTTATATATAATGCAATACCATAAGAAGGAATAGGAATATTACTATTTAAGGCAAATTATGGGTACGAGCTAAGAACATTATTATCGCTATATTAAGTAAAGAAGATAAGTAGCATAGCCAAGGAAAGAATAGAGACTTTAATAAATCTTTATAATCACCTTAAAGAAACAGCTAAACTAGTACAAGAATAAATAAAAAGGTACTATAATGCTAAGAGATCTAAGGGACCAGATCTTAAGAAGGGGGATAAAGTATAGCTACTACACAAAAATTTCAAGAGTTGACAACTAAGCAAGAAGTTGGACTACGTTAGACTAGGACCTTTCAAAATTATAAGGAGAATTTCATCGGTTATGTTTAAGTTAGACTTACCAGCCAAAATAAGGATCTACCCTATATAACGCATTATAATGCTAAAACCTGCACATAGAAGTGTTAAGCTACTAGTTTATAAGGCAGACACGTATAGAGGATAGGAAGAAGACAAATAGCAAGTTTTAAAGATCATTAGTTATAAGGATGTAGATAATAAAACATAGTATAAAGTAAAGTAGACAGGCTACAGTGAGACTACCTAGGAACCATTAAGCAACCTAGAGAACGCTATAGAAAAGGTATAGAAGTATTAGAAGAAAGCAGGTTAGGGAGTATTAAAAAAGGATTACCAAAGGACAAGTTATCTAAGGGGAACCTAAGAGGAGCAACTACCACGTTACTTAGAGTTATTTCCTTCTCTAAAAGAACCACTCTCTTATTACCTAGCTTAGATAAACCCTATTAGATAAGTTTCTACTCCTTAAAACGAACCTTCTTACAAACCTTCTTAAGACGGGTTAACTGAGCAAAGGCACTTTGCTAAAACTTAAAAGCACGACATTAGGCTTTTAGGGCCAGTACCGTCTCTTTCAGTGTGGCCAACAGTCAGCGTCGCTGGCAGCGTCGCTGACAGCGAGCTGCTGATGTAAGCAGTTAGTCAGCGTACATAGTTATAACAGTCAGTCAGCGTACATTTATGCAGCGCGCTGACAGCTCGCTGCATAGGTAGTAGGGAAGGATCAATTTGGTAGTATTTTAAAGCCTTTAGAGGTAATATCGAACGGACTTATATATAGATTGATCTACGAAGAAAACAAGACTATATATATATAGTAGATAAGTTATAAGCACCCTAGTCTAACCCTAATATAGTAGTAATCGGCACTAGGTCGATAGGTAAATATGCACGCTAACAGCTTATATACGGTTTTCCTTACTAAAATATACTACTTATAACTTAATAACTATAGTAGCTATTAATATAAAAATTATAATATACTTTATCAAATGCCAAAGCTATAGTTTTATATAAAAATAATTAAAATATTATAATTAA
>Ga0307507_10000375_pt1 | contig 92010 bp, 15 predicted proteins | sample 7_EM_MG_FD_207223 | JGI IMG/M metagenome (GOLD analysis project Ga0307507, IMG submission 207223) | Populus trichocarpa ectomycorrhiza microbial communities from riparian zone in the Pacific Northwest, United States - 7_EM | ecosystem: Host-associated > Plants > Roots > Unclassified | place...
ATAAACACCCCCCCCCCCCCCCCCCCCATTATTAAGGCGTTTTAACCTGCAACTTAGGGCTAGGACTTAGTGTTTTCCGCTTCCATATCTAACTCTACTACTATTACTACGTCTTTATTTTATACGGTAGCAGTATATAGCAATGTATTTGGTGTTTAAGGTATTAGGTTAGGTATTAGGTGGTAGCTACTAAACCTAGCCATTAGGCAGTTTAGGTTATTATCATAACAACCTTTTTAATGGCATTTATAGCAGTATCCTAGTTTCTAGAGCAGCTTATACTCTTTATCCAGGAGTTTTTACGGAAAGGTTGGTATAGAGATATTAATATTAGCTCTAGTGGTATTTAAGGTAGTAGGTATTAGTGGCTTAGTATATATAGATTTAGTAGGTCCGGAGGGCTTCTATAGGGAGGTCTTTAGGCATAGGTTAGTAGTAGTAATCTAATTTAGTCGTTGTTTAATCTTCTATAGGGCTGCTACTACATTATAAATATTATTATAGTTATAGCTGGCGGCTGCGTAACTAAGGCAATAAGTAACTTTTTTAAGGAGATCTTCTTAGTCTTTAGTATTATCTTAGGTAAGGGTTTGGTATATTCCTAAAATTTAATATAGAACTTATTAAATAATTTAGTAGAGCTTATTTTTAGGGTATATAGTTTAGCTTGGCTATTAGCCAATAGATTATGGTCGTGGTATATTAGGTTAAGATTGTTAAGAACTTCTTAATAGGACTACTAATTTTAGGGGCTATTAGTCTCCTATTAGGCAAAGAGCCTATTAAATAGTATATCCTTTATTCGCCCAATAATATAGCCAATCTTAGTATCTTCTATAGGAAAAAGGCAGGCGCTCTAAGTTAGTATTTTAACAGATTTGCATCTTCTAGTAGCTATATTCCTTATAGTCTCCCTAAAAAACTAGGGGATTAAGATAATGCATATTAGACCCTACGGTAGCGGCTTAGGTTTAATTATTATAGCTTTTATTATTACTGCTCTAGTAGGAGTTCCTGTTAAGTAAAGCTACTTAGCGCTAATTCTCTATTAAGCGTTAAGTAAGTAAGGTTGCTAGAGGCGTAAAGATTTAGGTGACGTTATATACAGTATAGAGGTATCTAGCGTTATTATAGATGTACTTATTAAGCTAAGATTATAGGTATTTAATTATACCCTTCTTTTAGTAACCATAGTAATAAGTATAATCTTAGCCTTCTTTAACCGTTAGATGTCGCGTTTAGATATACAGAGGTTATCTTTAGTCTCTTAACACGTGTTATTAGCGAGCGCTTTATAAGCTTATAGGTCTTAGATAATATTATAATCTTAGATAGTACGTATCTTAGCTTATATAAGCTTTAGGTAGTAGTTCTATAAAAGGCGGTAGTATTTATTAAGTTCTTATACTACTAATTTTATAAACGTCTTAGCGTCTTATATATCGATCTTAATAAGTAATAGCCCTTCTATTTGCTTATCTATAGTTATATAGTTAATAAAGAATAAGATATTATTGGCATCCACCTTATTAAGGTTATTATAATCTTTTAAGCCACTGGGTTTCCTTATAGGGGTTAAGGCTAGGGCTAATAAATTAAATTCTTCTAAGATTAATTAGCATTGTAAGTTATATATAGGTATTAGATTATTCTTTAGGTTTAATATAGTGGCTAATAGGGAATATTTTTTTATTATTATAGGTTCCTTAAAAGCATAAAGTAAGGTAACTTATAGATATACTACTTTTAGCAGCGCCTATAGTATTGCAGAGATATAGAATTAGTTATAGGCTAAGTATTGGCAATAAAAAGGCGTAATATAATGTTATAGGACTGGGGCAGTAGCTATAGAACGTATATATTCAAGAAGTCTACAAGACGTTACGCGATTAATTGTAAGGGTTAAGGGCATAATGAGGTAATATACCTACGCGTAGCTAACGTAAGCTATATGCGAGGTATACGCAAGAGTACAGGGCTCTCCTATTAAGGCCCCTGCGGTAGAGTTCCGTAATAGAATTTAAGTAATAATTAATTTATAATTAAATTATTAGAATTATAAAATATATAAAAGGAGTTATTAGAAAGAGCTAAAGTTAGTAAATTTTAATAGATATTATAATTTAACTAATAACTTTTATTTTCGCTACCTAACGTATTACAAACACGTTCCGAAGTGGTATAGAACCCTATTAAAATTTAAGTCTAAACTCTATTAATAAGATTCTATTTATAACGTATTATAAATACCTTATAAATTAGATTTTAGGTTATCTACTAAAATATAGCTATAATATCCTCCTCTATAGATCTAGCAGCTTTAGTAGCATCCTTAATAGATCTAACAGCTTTAGCAACCTTTTTCTTCGTAGCCTTTAACCCTTTTTAGAGGTCTTAGTAGGAGCTAGAGTAATACAAGTCTTAGTATTATCTAACCTATTATTAAGAAAGTAGCTCTAATTAAGATAACCCTTATATAAGTAAGCTAGGTCCTTAAAATCGGACTCTGCACCTATATACAGTAAGGCCTATAAACCTACTAGTCTTTGGACTTAGCAGAGCTAACGTAGAGACGTCGCATAGCTGCGGGTAGGAGGTCGTAGTAGTAGTGGTCGAAATATTATAGGGGGTAGTAAAAGGCTTTTATATAGGATGGTGGAATCTTAAAAACCACTACTAACAGTAATCCTATTTATAGTAGACAACTACTATGCTCCTATTTGACCCTATATAATCGTTATAGATATAAGATAGAATCTAACGTCCCCTAACCCCTAATTAAAAGTATTAACAACCTTATATTAATAAACGAGCAAATGTAAATAAGTAAATAAATAAACAAGTAAATATACGGCCCCTCTTAACCCCTAAGGCGATCGCCCGCAAAGCATACGGTTACTTACCACTAACTTCTAAATACCTAGCAGCCTAGATTGCGACCCATGGTTTCCCTTATCCCTTATTAACGGAGTAGTAACCCTTTAAAAGGGCCTAGCTGGGGCCTAGGTATAAAAGATACCTAAAGCATAACAATATATCCCGCTGTTAGTATTATGGTAGTTAGAATAGATAAATCCCCCTTATACCTTCAATGGCTCTAGGGGGGAAGGTAAGGCGTATATAGTAATAGTTAATAAGAGATAGTATATAGGGAACGGTTAAGATATAGAAGAAGCAATAAGTATACAGTAATTGATTGGCAAGGCCTAGCTGGGACGTAGTGAACCCTAGCTTTAAATAAGCTAGAGAAGAAAGCAGTAGTTCCTAAGGAGTTTAAAACATCTAAGGAGGAGGACGTGCTATAGGCCTATAGGGCCGCCGCTATATTTTTTTATTTTTTATTTTATATCCGTTGTATTATACTACGTACAATACTGCGCATGCAGCCTCTAGGCTATAGCGCTATAGTTCTATATACATGAATCCCGCCGCTATATGCAGACATGGCAAATTGGGTTTTTTTATCCTACTAAGACTACTTATAGGGTTTTTCCTCCCCTAACTACAGGGGTTTTCTTCCTATAAATATATAAGTTTTCCCCCCTATAACGGAGTAGTCTGCGTAGGCCAGTAGGATCCGTATTAGACGTTAATTAAAGAATTATTATTATTATTTTATAAGTAAGCTATAATAAATTTAGAATACATTCTTAACTGGTTTAAAATAGGTTCCAAATTAACTTATAAGTAGAAGTTATATCTAAATACTTAGTATATAGAACCTTAGCACCCAATTTCTTAAGCAGAGTGACTATTTAAGGAAATTTGTACTTAGAAATTAATTAGAACATATTATAAACACATTAAGAATATCCTATATTGCCTTTTTAAGGCCCACTCTTACATCTAATAGGCATAACTTTCTTTTAAATAAAAGCCGTTAATTGTAGGGTAGTGGTTCTAAAAGAGCGGCTAGGGGGAGCCGGGGTAAGGATATAGAGGGGTTAGGTAGTAGCAGAACGGCCTAAACTAGTAGGATTATATTTAGAAGCGGTTTCTAATACGTTCTAATTATATATAGCTATAATAGTGGAATAGAAAGCTATAATAGTGGAATAAAAAGTTATAATGGGTTAGTAACTAGTTATAAATATATGCCTATTATATTTTTCTACTTCTTAATAGACGGAGCCTCTCCCTTTCCAATATTCCTTACTCTAATATTATACTTCTTTATATAGTTTCTAAGGTCGCTATAATCTTTAACCTTTTTCTAAACGCGTTATAAATATATTAGCAATATATTATAAACCTAATATACTTATCTACTTACCCTATATAGTATCGGATTCTCTAAATTAGGCAAGATATTATACTAATAAAAAACCTCCTTTCTTAAATCTACCTTATTACTGCGCTAGTATTATATTAGGAACGCGTTCTAAATATATTTAAAACTACTTACTATAATAAAAGCATCTACGCCCTTAGGGAGCCTCTCTATTTTTAGGAAGGCTTTATAGGCAGCCTAAACTATTAAAATTGGTTTAGAATAGGTTATAGATAGCTTATATAGCTCTTACCTATAACGTTTTAGTTTTTATAAACTTAACTAATACTACCTAGCTAGCTAGGTGGCCGCCAGTATAGTATATAGGTGGGTAAAGAACCTATAAATTTTTAACTAGCAAATTGTAAGAGTATATATATTAGATCTCGTCGCGCTTATAACAAGTTCGCAAGCACTCCATGTCTTTTGGCCTATGTGGTGACGTAAGGGCGGGACACGTTATACAAATTAATAACAAAACCAAAAATTATTTAAAAAATTTAAAACTTTAATAATAAACTATAGACTATAAAAATAGTATTATTAAACTTGCTAGAACTCTTTATTATTACTATCTTTCTATACCTGCCTACTTTTAAAGTATAGAAATCTACTATATTCTTATAAAATCCAAAACCGTAATTTTATCTTTAGAGAGAGTTTAATATTTAAAGGTGACCACTATTTATAGGGGGTGCAGCTCGCAGGGGTTACGGAAAAGTTAAATGGGGTCACTAATGGGGTCGGCGAAAGCTAAATAGGGTCACCAATGGAGCGCCAGAAAAAGGTCGGCGGGGTTACACTTTTAGCCATACAGAACGCGCATTGGTAGCTATATTTAACTTAAGCGACCGCATAAACCAAAATATCTAGGGCATATGCTACGCATACGTATATAGGCACTTAGATATATACATATATATACACATACATATATATACGCGAATTTATATGTATCTCGCTACACTAATAATAAGTGAAAACTATACTAAGGCAAATAAGAGCATAGCAGGATGGTTAAACGGCCTACTAGTTAGTATAGATAACTATATACTATGCATATGCTAAGTATACGCAGGTATTCTAGAGCGTACCTAATATTGAACACAAAGACGATAGTTCTTAAGATGATATAATTGGCAGGGAGAGTATTAAAGATAAAAAGAATGAGGAAAATAAGAAAAATAAGGAGAATAAGGAGGGCGAGGAGGGCGAGGGCCAAGATAGTATATAACAGCGGCTTCTATTTTATATAGGTCTCTCCGAGGTAACACTATTATACATATGCTATGCATATACTTAGAATAGCTAGGGCATACTTTAAGACTATAGAGCACTTATTAGCTCTAACGGTAAGCATTAAGTTATTATCTAAGAGGTAATAGACTATATTATAATGCCAGAATATCTAGCAACCAGAAAAGAAGGAATTATATACTTTATCTATAAAGCAACACCTCTGCTGTCTATAGATGTAGATAAAAAAACTGTATATAAGGTTATTAATTGGTATATGTTAAAGGTAAGCAATATACATGCAGAGTATATGCTGTACTTATATATCTAGCAGATTTAATTCTTATTCTATTAAACTGGTAACCCTAAGATTACACAACTATAGCTTCTTGGAGAAAACAATAATTGGGAGAATGGAAAAGTATTTTATTAAGCGTTTAAATGCAGCGGCATTAGACACTGCGAGTACGCCTATAGGGATATACTGAGCATATGCTTGGTATATAATAGGGTTAAGCCAGAATCAATTAACGACCTCTAAAAGCGTAGTAGTCGTCTATACTAGGCAGTAGAGATTAATGAAAAGCTTAAATAAAGTATAGAGAGGTAAGCATTATCTATATATGTTAGGTATATACTTATAATATATAGCTACTACCACGGTGTTCTATAATTATGGCGGTAGTGTATCCACCCTAGTACATAAGAACGTGTATATAGTGAAAGCAGACTAATAATGTTTTTTCGGCATAAAGTACGTATATGGCCCGTATATGGCCCGTATATGCGCGATATATGCTTATTATATACAGGTAGAGTTTATTAGTTATTCTAGTAGTAGTGATACTAAACTATAGTATACTGCCTGGCCTTTATTATTAATAACTGCCTAGGTAGATATTTAATACCTTTGTTTACTTGTTAAACATGGAGTTTAGGAAGTTAAATAAGAATATACCTATATTGGATATACAACGTTAAAGCGAAAATATTGTGGTATGTAATGTATACGTTGTGTATACGCTATGTATATGCTAAGTCTACGTAGGATTCGACCACCCGCAAGGCCAAGGTAGGGTAGTGGGCCGAATATGTGGTGCATAGTTAGATTACTATATTCCTGTTAATATAGCATGGTATTCTTATATTTGCCTTATTACACGGAATTCTTATATATATTATCTACTATATCTAATAAAGCTACCAGTTGACCTTGCTAATGATATAGTTAAAGCAATAAAGCAGGTGGATGTCCTAAGCCTTACTATATATATACTCCGTATATGTATAGTATATACGAATGAAACTACTTACCATTCTATAGATCGATTTATCCTATCGCCGTAGTACTATATTTTATGTAAGAAGTATAGGACGCAGACACTACGTGCGGTATATAGCAGTCTTAATATTAAGGATTGAATTACTGCTCTAATTTAAAAGAAAAGGCTACTATAGTTCCTAGAGGGGACGGTATATGTAGGTAAGTATAGGTTAAACACACGCTGGGTATATGCAGAGGCTAAGCGTAGTAGGTATACTACGTGAGTTCTCTATTGATTAATATAAAGAGAACACCGAGTAATGGATTTGGGCAATTTATAACTTTAATAATAAGCATTTTCTTATTATATGCTGTATATATGCGCAAGCTAAGGCATTTTAACGCGTAATATGTATCGAAATGGACCTATTATTTAAGATGGTTTAAGGCAAAACAAATGTATTTTTAATTATAGGATGGGACGAGAATTCTAAACGTATATATACCCTATGCCACGTATATGCTATGCATAAGCTAAACACTTATAATAGGAATTAAGGTTTGGGTATACGCCTTTCTTAACCTAGAAATACGTGCTGTGTACACAAAGATGTTTTAGCTAGTATTTAAGGTTTTAGGTAATACTGCTTAATTATCTATACAATTTGCGTATATCCATAGAACTGGACTTTATACTGCTACAGTTAATATATGTAAGAAATAAGCTGGCGGTAAGTATACGTTCTATATACGCTTTATATATGCTCTGTATATGCTTTGTATATGCTTATAATATATAGGCTTTAGAGATTACCTATATACAATTAACCCATCCCGTAAATAGGATGAATACCTTTAGTATATGCTTATATTCTGCCTAGTACACGTTAAACGAAACTTTGTAAAGCGCTTTTTAACTTATAAAGTAAGATATATTATAGAGCAGATATGGGAAGCGGAGATAGAGCAGAAACTAATAGTGTGTATATAAAGTATATGCACACTACATCCGGAGCTTACGTCTTAGATAAATAATAAGAAGAAAACATGGATACTAGCTAGGCTTATAAAGGAAAAGTTAAAGGTCCCTTATAAGTGGTGGGTATATACACGGAAGCATACTGGACTTGGTGAAAGTAGTTACTTTTAAGATAATAACTTTACTGGTTGAAAATTATGCGTGCTTACCGCAGTACTCCGGTAAAGGTATATGCTCTATATATACACTGCATATTCTAATATTTTAGTATAGGCTTAAACTCCGTATATAAGAAATGTTCGATCTATAAGAGCTATATAAAGAAACGGGAATAGATAATATATAGAAAAATTATAGTAACTTAAGGCGGATAGCAGTACAGCTACAGAAATAATATATGTATATATACTGTATATGCAAAGTATATACTAAGCTTAAGTAGCGCAGAAGTAGCGAAAATTAGCTAAGCGGCGAGCTAGAAATTCTAGGCTTAATCTTCCTTAGAATTCTTAGAACCTATTTAATACCCCTAGGCCTACTATATCTAGTGGCTAGATTATCTCACAGATAAGTATAGTAGATAATAATATTGTATTAGTATTGGATACGTCGCGCGTATCTACCGCATATGCAGTAAAGATGCTACTACTACCGTTGTAAAGTTAAACACCCCAGACTATAGGTAAGAGGTATAGGTCTTACCAATTTACGGAGGAGCTAGAAAAGGAGGTATATACACTACATATAGAAAATATAGAGTAATAAATTAACAAATTAAAACAAGCTAAAGACGTATATAATAGAGCAAAAGAACTAGCAGAGCTTAAGAAGTGGGCGTAGGAACATAGTATTAGTATATAGGGCGCATATGCACGGTATATATATAGAAAGTATTACGTAGAGTTCTATAATAAATGAAGAATTAATTAATGTGGGCCTTCTGCCCTATGCCCTATATTAGGTATATGCCTAGCCTATCTACTAAACAAACCCTACTAAAACTCCAATAATGCGTACTGCACGCTGTGTATACAGCGTATAGGCCCAGTATATGCCGGGACTTATAGTTTAATACTTAGGCGAGTATAGCAGGTTAAGTGGCGAGTTCCACCTGTGGCTTATACAGAGCATAAGTATAATGTATATAATGGAAGGAACTAAACTTACCAGAGCTCTTACCTCTGCTATAACAGCCTGTTGTCTTTCTGCTCGCTAGTGCTAAACATTAGCTATATATATATAGGGAATGTGCAAGGCAAGCTTACCCCTTTAGCAGCGGGTAGACGGCAAGGGGGACTCCTTATAGTTGCCCAGTAGGGTCAGGCCGCGCTATGCACATAGTTAGCGTATGCTAAATATATATAGGTGAAATACTAACCCTACGTTTTAAGCTGGTGGAGGGGGTAGATAGGCTAACGCGCTATTTTTTTCTTATTAGCATACGCCTAGTATAAGCACGTGTTGACCTATAGTTAGTAGAAAACATTATGGATTTATATATACAAAGTATATACGCGTATAAGCTAGCAATATAACTAAGTGGTAGTTTTGGTGATGCATATATAGGGTCTATATAAAGTTGGACTTTACCAGTCTCCTAGATATAGAGATAAGCGTTTATTTCCAAATCGGGCAGTAGCCCTAGTAGTAGCCATGTTTATTCCTCCCATATGCTACCCTTAGGCCTATAAGTACCCTTAGGTCTGAAATTAAACTTAGGGGGAATAAGTATATAGATAAATAGATAGATAGATAGATATATTGGGGTATGGCGCGTATATATAGAAGTAAAACTAATGCTCTTACCTCGCAATAGAATTGCCTGCTAAATTAGGTGGCAAACCCCTGGTCCTAGGCACTGTATTTGGTTAGCTTAGGCTAGACATATACTAGGTATAAAGTAAGCATACGCGAACAGAGTGCAGGCGTCTATATACTCTGAAATTCTTGACCCCGAAGGGCTACAGCTATATGTAGTGTTAGTACTGTATATATATTATATATACATAATCTACCTAGGCTTATATAGGTATCTGGTATCCTACCAGCCACTAGAGAGAACGAAACGCTTTAGAGCGCTATATTATATTAGCGTTATATATATATAGCATATATTGGGCATATACTTCTCCCCTATAATTAACTCCGCAGCCGACGTGTTAGTGGTGGGAGGGTTGGTCACTGTATATAATAAGTATATACCTCCGCTAAACTATATAGTAATACTTACGGGTACTGCTGTGCTCGTTACGGACATGGCGGCGGTACTACAACTATATTAGTGGAAGACGTAGATGCTGTGTATATACGGAATATACGCTTAGCTAGGCTGTGAAGACCCAGCCGTATATCTGCGTGCCATTTACTGTAATGTTGTAGCTATGTTTATTATTAGCATATACTATATATAAGGTATAGATATACAACCTATACTATGGAGTTAATGGCAGATAGGATAGAGGTAGGGTTGGGTAGATCTGGTTTATACTTAGTATATACACACTCTTTACATAGAGCCTTTCTGGCACCTACTCGCGTTGTCCTGGACCGTCACAGCTAGGGCTGTATAAGGTTAGCATATGCTATGGGTATATAGCTCTAGATTTACATACGCCTTCCACCTACTATAGCTGCTGTGGCGCGTGCTTTGTCTACTATAAGCATATACCTTATATGCGTGTTCTCTATAACTAACCTAGTGTCACCTAGTTGGGGTTAGGGTTAGGGATCGGGCCTATATACTTCTATTAGTATATACTTCTTCTAGGTATATACGAAGTATATACTCACCATAGTGGTACCCGAAGGTGCTGGGGTTGGTGGCACTGGCTACCTGCGCATTGTTAAAGTCTGCGATTGTAAGATTGCTTATGGTGAGCGTAGGTAGAGCGTATGCTAGAGCAAAATTGAGATGTTGATGTTGCCCTAGCCAGATATTAGTATATGCAGCGCTTATGCATAGGCTATATAGTATATACTTGTGGCGTATGCTGTGGTGTTATAGAGAAGTTCTAGTGCGACCGCTGTTGTTGTGGATATGCGACGCGTATGTATAGGCTATGTTTTAATAACTTAGCTCGCCTTAGTAGCTGGTGGGATATATATACCCCGTATATACAATTTACGCGTTCTACGATATTCACGATTTATTAAATACTGCGATTTAAAAATAAAAAAAATTCTTTTGTATATGCGCTGCATATGCAGAAACTGAGTGGGGTTAGAAGCTGAGTAAGGTTAGAAAGGTTATAACCCCATTTAACTTTATAACCCCCCCGAGTTTTTCCATAACCCCCCTAAGCTGTAAGCCCCTATTTATACACCCCCTAAATGATACACGTATACCCCCTAAATGATATACGTACACCCCCTAATTGATACGCATACACCCCCTACCTTATTTGGTTTAGAGGCTTCCTCACTAAGTTAGAATATCACGTGCGTTTGACTTGTTTGTGCCTTATTACGAAAATCAAAGTGCGCGCCATTTAAGTTTTATAACTGCAACATCATAATCAAGACTTGATTTTAGTTATAGTATAAGTAGTAGAGTCTAAATTTGGATCGCGATCGCGATCGCGCCTGAGTTAATTAATTGGATTGTGCAGTACTTTGTGAGGCGTCGCGCAAACTAATTTGGGTGCTGCCACCTCGGCTTTGCGCCCACGCCCGCGCCCGCCCATGCGCCCGGTAAGACCCAAATTAATACTTTTGCTTTGCATCCAAGAGCCTACAATTGTAGAGCGTCGCGGTGGTCGGCCAATTAACTCTACAACTGGCTCTATAATTGCCAATCACGTCGACAGATCTAGCCCTCAGCATTTCAGCGAAATACTATGGGCTCGCACTTTGATTTTCGTGATGCAGGCGCAAACAAGTCAAACGCACGTGATATTCTAACTTAATGAGGAAGTATCTAACTTAGTGAGGAATCGTCCAAACTAAATAAGGTAGGGGTGTTATGCGTATCAATTGGGGGGTGTATAAATAGTGGTCACCAATTTAAAAAGATAGCAGGTATAAAGAGACGGGATTTTTTATTATTTCTACTAACTTAGATTATAATAATATATACTATGTGGTTTATTATCTTAGTTTTAAGGGAATTTTTGTTTTGTTAGCAATCGCTAGTTAAAATCGGCTGGGTTCCTTGCCCGCCTATGCACCGTGCTGGTGGCACCTAGCTAGCTAGGTGGTGTTGGTTGAGTTTACGAAAACCAAAACGTCACGGGTAATATGCTAGACATCGTATTTTAAATTAGTTTGGAATGAATTTGATGGATTTATGATGGAAGGTAAGGTCAAAGTGAGAGAGGGAAGGTGAGGTTTGGTGTGGTGGGCGGAGGTTTCGCTTATCGGGCCGACCTTTTAGCGTGGTCTGGCCGACCTGAACGCACCTGCCAGGAGACGCTTCGAGGATTCTGCATAACAACGGCTGTTCCTCAGCTGCGGAACGAGGGGCATTCACTGCCACGCGCTTAGCGAAACAAGCGCGTGACAAGCCAATTGCACCAGTCTTACATAGCCCTCCTGTGCCTCGCTGTGCCTCACTGCGCCTCAAATCGTCACTCCCACGGTTTCTTAGTCGTCTCTGCTAAATAACTCCCCCATGCCACTTTCCTATCTTCATCTACGCAGACGAAGCTGCCACACGGGATATATAAACTCGAACAACCAAAACTACTCTCCTTTGATTCCAGGCCGCAGAACCACCGAAAGCGCGACGGTACGCCATGGACAGCTACTCAAGCTTCGCATTTGGCTGCTTTTGTGGCCAGACATATAACAACGCAATCGACCTAGAAGAACATAGAAGAGCTCGCGGGCACTTCGTTGCACATGTTTGTGGGCCTTCTTGCAAACACCCACCGATCTCTCAGAGTCCTATTCGAGTCCAGTTCTGCAGCTACTGTGATAAGAAATGCGAGCGGGATGACATTCTGCAAGACCACCGCATCTTCACGGGACATTGCTTCTGCTCCGAGTGCGATCGGTCCTTTGATAGCCAGGCGGCGCTCCAGGCACACCTTAGGAGTCAAATACACGCGTCAGAGTTTCGCTGCTGTGATTGCAACATTGCTTTCAATGACATCCATGCTCTCAATGCGCATATGGCTAGTCGAGCGCATAGGAAGCCAATAGCGAAGAATTCCGGGAAGCCAGAATCTACGAAAATGACCAAAAATAACGACAAACACCTATGCCAAGATTGCAACCGAACCTTCAAATCAACGAATTCCCTTTTACAGCATCGAGAATCAGTCAAGCATAAGCCGCTGAGTAACCTAAGTTGCCCCGTAGGGAAGAAATGCAAAGTCTGCTTTACCTCACCATCTGCTTTGATACAACACCTAGAAAGCGGAGAATGTGACTCAGGAATAACAAGAGAGAAGATATACCAACTGGTCCAAAACCATGATACAGATAATCTCATCCACAAGACTCCTGAAGGCATAACGCCGAGTTCTCCGAGATTCCCAATCTCAGATAATTCACTTTCAGGGAGTTTGTCAATGACACCAGATCTTTCCGACGATACTAGCTGCTGGCCCTTGCTCACCCCACCTTCCGGGCTTACTCTAGATGAAGACGTAACGGAATGGTTACTCATAAGCGGGTCTCAGACACCAGTATCTGATAGTCAGTACTCTCTCAATGCTCCGATCTCCCGTAAGCTCGAATGCCCGCTCTGCCCAACACAGGGTAAAAAGTTCGCAACATCCCAGGCTCTTGAGAACCATATGAAGTCGCCAATTCACCGCCCAAAGGTCTATTACTGCCCAGTTAGCATGTTTCCGGTAGGACTCTCTTTCCACCAACGAAAGCAACAAAAATTCCTCTCCACTCTTGGTGGGTTAGCCCAACACCTTGAGAGTGGGGCATGCCAAGGTGGCAAGGACATTTTCATTGAGGTTGTCGGATTCATCGAACGAAGACTTGAGCTGTTTGGGTTTAGGAGTATGCCGCTTTTGTTGTCTCGATGTTAAGGTTTCTGAGGACCAGGGGACGAATAACAAGAAGCGTCCATTAGTTTTGACTAAGAACACTCATTCCATTTCATTTTCTATTCATCTGGATCTTTCTTTGTAACAGGGTGGATTAATGAAATCCTAATCTGTATTACGTCAGCGCTCAAGCAAGCACGAAAATAATACATTAGAGCAAAGAGAACCATCAAAATTTAACCTCTATAACCAACCAATAGCCCATTTAAAGCTCCGAACTGGTTCAACCAGTTCAACCAGATAATATTTGCTATATTATAAGGCTTGGCATAGTATTGAGTTGCAGTGATCAGTGATCTTCTTGGACTAGGTTAATTCAGGAGCTCTATAGCAGAGCCGTAGTTTGACTGGACTGGTTCCTGTCAATTTAATTAGTTAGATGGAGTGGATTTAAAGCTGTGGAGCTCTTAGGGCTACAATTCTCTAACCCGATTCGTGTAGGTGTAATATAGGGGATATAAAGAGGGTTACTACGCGTAAGGGGGCGCTGTAGGATAGGAAGGTTGCTAGGAAGGAATAGCAGGCGGTATAGAGAGATCTTAAGCAGTAGAGGATTTGGGCTTAGATTAAGCGGATTATTAGGCATATCTAGAAGGTTATTAAGCTTAAAGGAAGTAACAAGTATAGGGAGGGTGCTATAAAAGCACCAAGACGCTTAAAAGCACTTAAGGACGAATAGGAGGATGTCTAGATTTGGAAGGCGGTGAGCCAAGGCGGTCAATTTCTTGATAACAAAAACTTTTGAAAGGGACCTCTGCCTCTATAACGGCAGGCCCATTACATTCTTTATCCGTCTCTTAAACGCATCTACTTTTGCAATAAGTAGAAACGGCAGCCCTAGTAGTAAAAGTACACTAAGTTGTGTATAGAGACTCTATTTAATAACTATATTAATAAGTAAGTAGATAAGAAAGATAAGGAACTGGTTAAGCTATAACGTAAAAAAAGTTTCTTATAAATCTAACGACAATTTAGCTAATAAATATATATAATCCTTAGTCGTAAATAAGAGCCTTACTTCTTTAAAGCGTAATTAAAAGCGTATTAAGCTCGCTAGTAAGCTTAACCACTACTATAACATAGAGCTTAAGTTTATTAAGATTAGTTTTAATAATAGCTATAAGCGGAACGATATTATTCCTAATTCTCCTAACTAGTAGCTTAAAATCCGTTAAAACCTTTATCTAATACTTATTAAAATTGCTCTTAATATATTCTCTATACTAATAATAAGCTCTATACAGCTTATTGTGGCGGGCTTATATAATTGCTTCTAAACTAATGCTTGTAGATTGCTACTATACAAGAATACTAAGCTAAGGAGGAGAAGAAGACTAGTAGAGACTAGCAAGATACAAAGGGGTTGTTAAGGCGCTAGTAGTAAGCGAGCTAATAGCAACTTAGTAGAATATGGCAGAACTTAGCAGATTGCCTAGGAAACGGCAAACTGCCGTATATTGCCGCAAATTGCCTAGGAAACAGCAAAGTAGCAGGTGACGCGCTCTAGCATCGTCATATTACCCCCTCCTCCTAAAAAAGCCTGCCCTTAGGCTTTGTCTAAGTTCTTTATTATTGTTTAAATTATTATAGTTATCTAACCCCTTTTCCTAGTATTTAATCTAGCTATCTAACTTACGTAGTAGTCTAGGGAGGTTTAGGTAGGCTAGGTAGAAATCTCGTAGCTTATAGGGAGAGTACTTAAAATTGGATACGGGGTACCATTTTAGATCTTCGTTATAACCTACCTAGCTTATATGGTATTTTAAGGTACTATGGTCCTTCTTAACTACTAAGATCTCTTTAACTTCCTATTCCTTGTCCTTTGTAATCTAGATTAGTAGTAGGGGGTTATTATACTGTCTAGGCAATGGGTTGTCCGTGGCCTTTTATAGTTGGTTTAGGAAGAAGATAGGGTGGATTTTTATTAACTCTAGTAGCTTAACCTTAAAAAAGTGCCCTACCTTCTTAGGGAGCTCGTAGGGGCCAGCTATTTAGTGGTCTAGCTTATAGCTCGGCCTCTAGGTCTTCTAGTTCTTTATTAATACTTATACCTTATCTCCTATATAGAAGTCTACCTTATAACAATATTGGTTTATGTTAGCCTCTTTCTTCTCTTATGCCTTTTTTATAATTGCTTAGGCAGTCTCCTAGGCTCTATACATTCTCTTAGTAAATATTTAGGCCTCTTTATAGCTAAGGCGTTTATGGGCCGTTATAGGTCTTATAGGTCTATCCTAATTAAAGAATGTTTATGGCTTATATCTATAGAGTAACTTAAATAGTAATATTCCTATACTATTATAAGGGAGCATAAGCTATACGTAGTCTATTATAGGCAGTAGTTCCAACTAGTTGTCCTAGTAGTAATTAATAAAGGGGCGAAGTTGCTAGTTAAGGTATTAGTTTATAATCTTGGTTTAGCTATTAGTCTAAGGGTAGAATATAGTAGAGAGTTTAATCTTAATCCTAAGGATATAGTAGAATTTATCCTAGAAGTCTAATATAAATTAGGGCCTATAGTTAGAGATAATTAACTTAGGAGCGCTATAGATCTGGTAAATGTTGTTAATATATATACGGACCATATCTTTTATAGTAGTAGTCTTAAAGTAGGAGAGGGAAATGGCTTGCTTGCTTAGTCAGTTAACTACTATAAAGGCCATATTATAGCCATATTTGTCCTTTAGGAATAATTTAAAGTCCATTATAATATGCTGCTAAGGGCGTTTAGGAACTGGTAGTAGTTATAACTATCTAGGGGTTTAATCCCTAGGGGTATCTGCCCGTTTATAAGGATAATAATTCCTAATAAATCGTTCTATGTTAGATAGGAGTCCTTACTAGTAGTAGCGAGGCGCTAATAGTTAGTGGGTCTTGTTTTAACTAAGATGCGCCGTAGAGACTTAATAGTAGGCTTTACAGATTAGCTCTATTTATAGGTTGTTAACATCTAGAACTATAAGCCGTTTTTAGTATAAGAGTAGTCCATCTTCTATTTCTAAATCTAGGTTGCCTTTTATAGCTTAGTTACGGAGGGCTTTTAGGGATTTAGCTGTGCGGTTCGCGGTTAGGATATAGTTAATTAGTCCTATTAGTTTATCTAGGATCTCTCCTTCTATAGGCGCTAGCTTATTCTATTTAGAGCTTAGTTCCTTAAGGATACATAGGTCGAGCTATTTGGGGCAAAAGAGGGTATGTATCTGGTGCTAAGCCTTTAGCTTATTCTATGGTTTTACGTCCTATTCTCTCTAGGTAAGGGCATTAGCTTTAGAATTTTACCTATTAGGGTGGTATATAATTATAAAGAAGAATTAGGAGAGTATTTTAACCTACCTAGCCTATTAACTGGTAAGCTGCTTTATTGTTCTAAAATACTTAAGGGCTTTATAATTAGTATAGACTTTAATCTAAGAGTCTATGCTTCTAAGCCCCGCGCGCCACTAGGACAATAATTATACAATAGCCAGCATTTCCTTATTGTGCACCTTGTAGTTATACTTAGCTAGGGCCATTATCTTTAAGAAGAACGCAATAGGGTACCACTTGTTATCTAGGTGTAGCTATAAAAGAACACCTACTACTACTCTATTAGACGCGTCTGTTTCCAACATTAATTTTAGGTCTAGGTTATAGTAACAGAGAATTAGGGAGGAGATAAGTTGGTTCTTTAACTGCTTAAAGGCTTTTATATAGCTATTATTAAAAACAAAAGGCGTATTGTTTTTAGTTAGTTATATAAGAGGCTTAGCCACAACCCTGTAATTATGGATAAACTAATAGTAGAAATTATAGAAGCTAAGAAAGGACTAGATACATTTTATAGTATAAGGGGGTTTCCAGTTATATATTACCTCTACCTTTTTAGGGTTAACTTTAATTTCTTTTATGCTGATAATAAACCTAAGGTACTTTATTTATTTTACTCCAAATTTGCATTTCTTAATATTAACTTATAGGCCTATATTCCGCAGTCTTTCTAGGACCTTTTTAATGTGAACTTGGTGCTTAAGTTTATTATCTAAGTATATAAGAATGTTGTCTAGGTATACCATGTAGAATTTATTAAGGTAGTTAAAAAGAACATTGTTTATATACCGTTGGTACGTAGCTAGCCCATTTATTAGTCTAAAAGGAAGAACTTTATATTTATAAGAACCGTAGCGGGTATAGAATATTATTAGATCCTCTAATATAGGGTCCATTCTAATTTGGTGGAAAGCTTAGCAAACATTAAGCTTAGTAAAGATTTTGGCTTGGCTTAAATATATAAGGGTCTCATTAATTAGGGGGAGAGGGTAACAATCTTTTTAAGTAATAGCATTTAGTTTTTAATAGTTAATATAAAAGCGGAGGCCTTTATTAGGTTTCTTTATAAATAAAATAGGGAAAGTAAAAGGGGCCTAACTTGGCTTAATAAACCCCTTATAAAGGTTATTAATTAGGTACTACTTAGTTACTTTTAGTTCCTCCATAGTTTGCTAGTAAAGGGGGCTATAGCCTAGAGAGTTATCGGCCTCTAATTAAATCTTATAATTATAGGTTTGGTAGGGGGGCAGTATATCTAAGGCTACTTTTGGAGACGCGTCTCTATAGTCTAAGAGGTACGTAGGGAGGAGGCGCTTAACTAGCTCCTTATTAGTTTCCTCTACTAGCCCTTCTTCCTTCTTATTAATAATTTAGTTAATTTTATATAGGCTAGTTATAAAGACCTTATTATCCTTTTAATATATATTAAAGTGGAAACCTATAGCGCTAATTGCCGCGATATTTACTATAAGGGGGTTATATAATAGTAGGGGTGTCCGCGGCCTTAGGGGCCTTTGGCATACTAGTATTATCTTTACTCCTTTTAGCTCTTATTACATCTTTTAAAGGTTTTCCTCTATATCCTATTAGTATATCCTCTTCCCTATTAGCCGGATCTCTATAATTTAGAAGTTATTTATATTACTATCCGTTCTACTTCTATAAGTAGAGTCCTCCTTAACTATAGTCCTTTAGGGGAGTATCCTTATTAGTATAGGGTTCTTACCAGTTTTATAGTGGGCATCTTCTTAAGTAAAGGCTAGGTCGCGGTTCCTAACATCCTACTAGTAGATAGGGTCGGCCTTCGCAGCTAATATCTTGCAGTTAGTATAGATTTCTTTAATAAAGGAGGGTAACTTTAGTCTATTCTCCAGCTAGACAAACTATCTTTATTAAACGTTTAGCTAAATATTAAAGTAGGACATCTATTTTTAGCTAAGGATTATATTATAGGACCCTAGGTCTAGAATATAGAAGGGGATACTAAACTAGCGTTATCTATTAATAGCAATATATAGCTTTAAGATATAGGTAACCGGCTTACCAGCTTGGCCATTATAGCCTTTTACTTAAACAGGCTTCTCTAGTTAGGTAGCATTTATATTTAAGAACTTAGCAATATTATTTATATAAGCAGTATTTATAAAGGTAAAGCTATTTGCTCCAGTATTAATAAGGGCAGTTATATTAACTCTATATCTATTTTAAGATACTATATATGGAACTATAAAGTATTTTCCACCTATTAGCTAACTTAGATTAATCTCTTTAAGATTAATAGAATACCCTAGGGGGGAGTCTTTCCCTAGGGTTCTTCTTTTCCTAACTTATTAGACATTTTTTCTTTCTCTATCTCCTTAATATTACCTATATCCTTTAGCTCTAGGTAGGATATAGCAAAGTAACTATCCTTTCCGCAATTAAAGCACGTGACCATAGTAGGGTCAATTAGGGTATTACAACAAGCATTGGCTAAAGGTATAGTACGTAGCGATTTAGATAAGGCTTATAAGTAGGTAGTTATAACTGCTTTTAGTATAGGGGCAGTCATGGTTTATCTTCTAACACTAGCTCCCATTAGCGTAGTAGATAGGTTTTAGTTACTATAGGACTTCTTTAGTTGGTTAGAACAAGCATTAATTTGTTTTAGTTCTAAATCCAATAACAAATATTAGGCTGCGAGTTTTTAGTAGGTTAGTAGGTTATCTAAGGCTACCACAATCTTCTTCTATAGTTAGACCGTTAGCTTATTATATAGGTCTAAACAGTAATTCCTAGGGGGAACCTAGCCTTCGCCTGCTAGGTGTAAAAATTAGGTCTAGAACTTAGTAAAGAATTTATTTTATTTTATTATTAGGCAATTATAGTTATAATAGGCATCCTATACTTTATTTAGATTAATATAGATAGTAGCCAAGTACTATATTATCTTATTAATAGATGTAAACCAAATAGGTAACTTGTCCTTAAACTTAGCCTAGAGGTATTACTAGGTGTCCCCAATGGTTTAACTAAAGAGGTAGAGTATTTTAGCTTCTTTAGAGGGGAAATGGTTATAGTTAATATGGAGCTTTCCTTATACTTAGATCCTCTAATTTTTAAAGGTTAGGTCTATGCCATCTAACAATAATAGGAGGTTAGGTAGCTTAATAGACTTTAATTACTTTATTATTATATCTATACTCTCTAGTATATCACATTCGGTTAAGTAAATAGGTTAACTAAGGCTTTATAAAGGGGAGGCTAGGCTATTTTATAAGGTAGTAAGGCTTTCTAAGATCTCCTTTAAAGTCTCTTGTATACTTTAGGCTTAAAGATAATTAACCTTCTAACTAGCTGCAAAGGCACGAATCTGCTTATGTATATTTGTAATGTTGTTATTATCTTTAATTTCTAATCCTAACTAGATCTCATATTCCTCTTAGGTAGAAGTAGATCTTTTAAATAAGCTCGCTTTAGGTACCATTATTAGCTTCCTAAAGTTTATTAGAATTATACAGTTTGGTTTTAATTCTAGGGTTCTTTTAGGAGTGTAGGTCAAGTATAGTCTGGCCTATAAAGTAGGATATTATTAGGGCCTTCTTAGGCATAGTAGTGTGAGTTTTTTAATGTCTAAGTATAATGCGTTAACGCGTTGTTATAGATAAAGGTCTTCTTTTAGGGTGGGATATTATTAAGGCCTTCTCAGGCAATGTAGGGAGAGCTTAGTAGAATGTGGTAGGCTTATATAATTACTTCTAAACAAAAGCTTATAGATTGCTACTATATAAAAATACTAAGCTAAGAAGGAGAAGAAGACTGGTGGAGACTAGCAAGATATAAAGAGGTTGTTAAGGCGCTAGTAGTAAGCGAGCTAATAGCAACTTAGCAAAATATGGCAGAACTTGGCAGATTGCCTAGGAAACGGCAAAATAGTAAGTGACGCGCTCTAGCACTATCACACCTGTGAAGGCTTAAGTGCTCCCCCCCTCCCTATATGCGCGCGCAACATATATAGCAATTTCGCTTCGTACGCACCAGAGAATTTCAAGTTTAACTCTTGCAATTAAGCTTAAAAGATTAAAGGTTTTGCTTTTCTTATGGATGTATAGCCCTTTTGGCAAGCGTATGGTATCTACGCTAGATAGTGCACTTAACTAGTAATTACTAAAATTGCTATATATGTTGCGCGCGCACGTAGGGAGGGGGATACTAGAGCCTTTACCGGCTGTATATAAATAAGCCTTTAGTTAAGTTTAAAAAAAACTGTTACTAATAAGCGTAATTAAATATTAGCCGATATAATTAAAGCAGATTAATATTTTAGTAGTAGCTAATTAAAGGCCTTTTATTAAGCAGTTTAATCGACTATATTAACTCTAATAGACCTGATTTTGATGTAGTGGACAGCAAGCTATCCGCTTAGCTGCAGTTAGTTAGCTATAAGGTCTTAAAGCTCGCTGTCCACTGACTATTAGACATACTGCAGATATATTAGCCACTAGTAGTTCCTTTTAGTGGTCGGATGTAATTAGTAATATGGTCCACTTCTCTTTATTTATATTACCTTAGCAGGGCTTAGATATGATTTTAATTAAAGTGGATATTCCTTTAGCCCGTTAGTAAGCTAACTAATATCTACCAAAATTACGTCTAAGAGCCTTTAGCGAGTTTTATTAAAAGCGTAAATAAAAATCTTAGTTTTAGTAAATTTATAAGGGGATTTCCTCCACAATATAATAAAATAAAGTCTTTAGAAGTTTATAAATATATCTTAGGGGGCTACTTTATATACCAAAGGCCTTAGAATTGCACTATACCCTCTAGAATCTAAAATTAATTTTGTTAAAGTTAAAATTCCCATTATTAAAAGCGTAAACACCTTTTATATAGGCCCGTAAAGCTTATATACCTATACTGCTGTCGCAATATACTTACCGAGGTAAGTACTGGCTAGCTTAACAAGTAGGGCCTACCTTAATATTAGATTTGCCAAGACACCTAAATACTATTAATATTCTTATTATATATTATTAACGCTATAACTACTAAGTATATTTATGTTAAAAATAAGATCTAGGAGGCTCTTAAAGAACTTTAAGAGTCTACTAAGCCTAATATTGCAGAAGCTGCGCACTAATATAGTATTCCTAAATTATGCCTCCATGCTTAGTAGAAAGGACATTAATTGCGTTATAAGAGGCCTATAGTAGGTAGAAGGCTTACTAATAATTAAAATCTTACTTTTTATAGCTATATTAATTACTTAAATTCCTTATATACTACTGCTTAACTATTAATAATATATTCTATAGTAAATTAGTTCTTAAATTAAGCTAATAAAAATCTGGATTAGCTACTACCTCCTATTAGCTCTTACTTTATTAAATACTAGCTTAACCGCCACCTAAAGTACTATAAGTATAGGTAGAAGATAATAGAGCTTAAATATATAGCAGTATATAAGCTAAAGGATATTAAGGCGTAATTTTATTAATACTATAATGTTATAATTAAGTATATAGTTATGCCTATAGACATATACAACTTTAATAAGTTAGGATTCTATATTAGTATTAGTAAGGACTAATAGATTATTATAAGGAAGCCTTATTAAAAATCTTACCTTTTTATAGATATAAATTATAAGCTAGTTACTATAATAGAAACAATAAGTAGTAATAGAGTTAATTTACTACCTATAACTATACTTATGGGCGTATAATTCCTTTACTAGTGGTTTAAGAATTTAGCCCTTTCTAATTACTATCTATTAGGCCTATTAGAAATAGGCTATTTAAATAATAAATTAGCCTTTAATTAGCCTAAGCACTTTAACGCATATAGCTTTTAGCGCCAGCTAGGTATATATAGGCTTTTAATTTTTAATAGCTATAGCTTTTACCTTATAAAGGAGTTTATTAAGTATTATAATAATTAAAAGATTATACTATTTACCTTACCTCTATATATTATTATTATTCATTGCTTAACGTCCGATTTGGATCCCTATTGGGCCCACGCGGACTACTCCTTATTTACATATAGGGAGAAAACTCTATTTAAGAAAACCCCGTGATCTATCTCCCCGTCTTTTAGGACTCGCCTGCTTAGCGCCTACGAGTTACCGGTAGTACTCTTCTACCTTACTTTTTAACCTCCTTGGGAACTACTACTGCCGTAATAAGCCTACAAACGCGCTAGTATCGCAAACTTTACTCTACTACTATAGAGTTATTAGGGGGCGCCTATAACTTGCCCCTTTGCCCTCTGTTACTATTTCCTTTACAACCCGGAACTGGTCTAGTACGTTTTAGCTAATAAGCCACTAGGTGACCGCTTTAAGGCCTTTTTATATTAAGAGTAGTATAGTATAGTTCTCTATACTAGCTACTAAGAGTATTGCTTCTTGGTTGGTGCGTAGGGGGCATAACAGTATTATATATTTTAGTGTCTATCTTAGCCAGCTATATTCGCATCTTAGGCTACCTACTAGGATACCTACCCAGTAGAGCCAATCTTTTAGTCCTATTATTTCTGTTCTTAAGAGTGTTGCTATTGTATTTTCTGCCTTTATTAGGCCTTTTTAGAGCCCTTAAGTGTTTACCCCCTATGGCGTTAACTATACTATAGCTTAGGTTTCTCTTACCTAAGTTAGCCTCTGTACCTTTAACTCCTATACGCCTCTCCAGCGTTGGTCCAACTAGTATTATATTATGGTGGATGGTTTCCTAGCATTTCTTTATACTCTACTTTAGCTCCTTTCTCTCTTTTACTGTTATCTTTACTGGCCTCTTGTGTGTTTCCCTTCCTCCTCTATATGGGCCTGGGCCCTAAAGCAGCACTATTTTTCTTCTGCTATCTTTACCTGTTTCTCTAATATATCTTCCCTACTTTAGGGTTGTTAGTTTATTCTCCTATAGGGCACCCTTAGGCCCCTCTATAGTTTATTTAGGCGTGTCTTAATATACTTTATAATATTAGAGTTGCGTTTATTTTACGCCCTTTATATTACAGCGGCTTTAATATGTAGTTGTAGGGGGGGGATATTAGCTTCCTTCTCTAGTAGTGCTATGGCCGTTCGCTTGTACCCGCCTATTATACTCTAGAGGTGGGCTATTTGGACCTTTTGGAGTGGTTTAAGGAGTAATTTAGGGGGGCTTTTCTTGGTTTCTCCAATAGCCTAAACACTAGATCTATATCTTATAGTTAGCCGGACAACTGCTATATATAATAGGCGTGACCTCTAGAAGTATGGGCCCTATATAGAATTAACAATCCTAGATAATGCGATATACTGTGCTTGGCCCTTATGGGCCGCTTATGCCGCATATACGCTCTACTGGAGCTTGCTGTCTACCCATACTCCTAATACCCTTAGGCCCTGAACTGGTTGACCCCTAAAGCCTTAGATATAGATTATATGCTAGAAATCTATAGATTGGTTGCGTTTTCTTATAAAGTGGATTAGCTGGTATTTCTCTAGTAAGAATTAGACTCTATATCATCTTACCTATTCTATATAGGTGTTATAGGCTTTCTCTAGTGTTCTGTAATTCTCTACGGCTGTTGGCCCGTATATAATTAGGTTTATATTGTTAATAAAGCCTATTCCCTAGGTTGCCCCTTCCTTAAAGGAGTCAAGCAGGTTATTTATAAAGAAAAGAAAGAGTATAGGCAAGAGGGGTAATCCTTATAGTATTCCTATTGCGACTGTAATGGGGGGGCTCTAGTATCCGCTAAAGACCAATAATGTTTCTTTCTGGCCTATAAACCCTTAGATAAATTGTATAATCTATTCTAAGAAGCCCTTTGCCCTAAGGATATATAGGAGACGCTTATAGGGTATATTATTATAGGCGCCACTGATATCTAGGCTAAGTATTAATACTACAAAGTCCCTTCGCATCACCTATGTAGATTTAATGGTGGTAGTAAGTAGCGTAAGTACTAATAGTGTTAAGCGGTTCTTTCTTGCCCCTATTTGGCTTTGTAGTAGTAGGGCGTGTTCCTTAGCTATATCTACTATATAGTCCGCTATTACCCTTTCTAAGATCTTGCTAAGGGTGTTTTTTAAGGTAATAGGGCGGTAGCTTCCTAGGACTAAGTAATCTACTTTACCTTTTTTTTATAGAATAACTGTTGTTATGGATCTTCTAAGTTATAGGTAGTAGCCTATAGTAAAGTATACTCCGGCTACATCTATAAGCTAGGGTGCTATAAATAGTCTATAGGTCTTTAAGGCCTTATTTAGAATCCTATCTGGTCCTAATACTGTATTATTTAAAAGGCGGCTAATAGTTTTGGCCATTTCCTCTATTGTTATGTCGCTGTTAACCCACAGGCGAGTTACCAGTGTTTCACCTATAATATTACTGAGGTCTGCTAGAGCTGGTTAGGGGAAAAACCTTTCTATAAGGATCTTTGCCTTCTTATTATTGTTATTAGTGGCCTGTAATTCCCCTGCTCTTTATAGGGGTGGTAAGTATAGGTCTTCTACTGGGCGCCCTGCCTTTTTTTTTTCCCATTTCGCCATAGCCCAAAGGCCTTTGTTATGGGGGAGGCTTAGGTTAGAAGTGTGCTTATTTATAAACCATCTCTAGTTATTCCTTACTTCTTTTTTTTAGGGTATTCTTTAACTGGTTTCTTGTGTCTTTGTATTATCTCTCGTCTTTAGGGTTATAGCTACTTATATATTTCCTTCTTGCTTGTTATTGGCTGGCGACAAGAACCGCGCATTATACGGACCATACATATCGCGCGTAGGGGCCCAGTTGTGAGACTGGGCAGTGCTCTTCCAGCCTATTTTTAATTGCTGCCTGGATCCTTTCTAGTCTACAGTCGATTTCCTTAGGGGTGGCCAATAAGCCTCGCTCGTTTGGTATCGGGTGGATTTCTTCTAGGTCTTAAAGTTGTTGTTTAACTATATTAAGGAAATTGTCTATCTTAAGCTTCCTTATTACGTATCTTTTGCTATTTGGTTGTGCTTTAATGTCCAGATCTAGCTGTATTTAGATGGGGATATGGTTTAAAGCGAGTGCCCATTCTTCTTTAGGGTTGCACCTTTTAAGTCTCTGGTATAGGCCTTTATCCATAAATGTAAGGTTAATTGTACTTCTGGCGGTACCTTATTGCGATATAGTTGCTCCTAGGGGGGTGGCTAGCTTAAGACCCCAGATATCTATAGCTCTTAGTAAGCACTCTGTCTGTTATTTAGCAGCAATATGGATACCCCCCTACCGCGGGTGGTGGAGGTTTATGTCTCCTAGTAGGATAGACTCTGTGCCTTTGGTTTCCAGTAAGCTTATTACTAATATAATGTTCTCTGTTTGCGGGACCCCTTTGACCCTAGGGTTATACACATTGATAATTTGTACCGGTCCCCTATATGTCTGGATTGTTATAACTGTAATATCTGGGTTGACTGCCTGCCATAACCATAATTACCTCTAATATAAGCCACCTTTTATAGCCTTTTAATATTATTATATTTTAGCTATATAAATACTACTATAGTAAGGTAGTTAAGTAAGTAATATAAATAGGCTGCACTAACTTTAATAAAGTTAAATTCCTCTATATAATTAAATTAATTTATTGCCAAATGTTTAAATTAAATATAATTAAATCAGCCTTCTAGTAGGTAAGCTTTGTTCCTTATAACCCCTAAATTGTCCTTAATTCTATATATACGGCGTGTCCTACTACCTTTCCCTTTCCCTCTACTACCTTATAAGCCACTATTTACACTATATATACTAAGATCTTTATATATAGTTTAGTAGAAAGTTTTTCTGCTAGCTTAGGAGGTATATAAAGATAATAAGGAGGCTATAGATACCTTTATAAAATTTATAAGAGGTAGTTTAGTAAATATATATATATATAACTATAAGCTAAACGCGAGCTTATAAATATATAAGTAGTTACTAAAGCTTATTAGGAACGCTAAAAAAGTAATAGATGTTAGCCACAGAGGTAGCTTTACAGCTAGGGTAATATCAACCTATAACAACGGCTGTTAGACATCAATATCAGCCTAATTTTAATCTATTACACCACCCTCCAGGGACCCCTGTAAGGGGTTATTTTTCTTATATATATTAGGGCTCTTAGAGCCACCTTAAATAAAACAAATTACTTATTTAATTCTGTATCTCTACCTATTAGCTAAGCCTATGTTATCTATTATAATACCCGCCTGGCTAAAAGTTATAAGCCTAGTAACCTTCTAAGCACCAGGGAGATCTTAGTAGCTAGACAAATACGACTAAGCCTCTTTAAGCATAGTTCGTCACAAAATATTACATCCTTTCCACGTAAGCGCGTCTCTTTACGCAACCTCTATTAAACCTTAAAATAAAAGCCACTATGGCAACCACGGACTCTACCAATTCTCTTTTGCTAACCTAAAAGGACTGGCCTTTATAGTTTCAGTTTATCCACCAAGAAGCAAGTTTTGCAAAGATCTGGGACTATATGGACCCAAATAAGGCAGAGGACAAAATTAAAGAAAACACTAAGCCAAACATACCCTTAATAGCAGTAGCTCCTATAGCACTAGCAGTAGCTCCTGCAGCACCAGCAGCGGCTCCTACAGCACTAGTAGCAACTCTAGCATCTACTAGAACAGCTATACCTGGGTTATTAAGTTAATAAGGACAACAAACTTAGTAATCTCTAGAGACATAGAGAATGCTTTTTAAGCTCTATAAGCTTTAATAACAAGACTACCTAAAGCGGGAAGAGAAGCTCTACACCTTTACCGCACTGTTGCATACTACCATAGGCATCAACTTCTTGGGATATCTTAAAAACCTTACCACACTATATTTAATTTTAAGGCAGCTAAAAAAGGTAGCAAAGCCATCTTAAGCTACGCTGCAGCAAATGGTATTAGACGATTTTAAGAAACGGAAATAAGGACCTAAACATCAGACTCTAGAATTATAGCTTTAGCTTTATATTACTATTATATAGAACGGCGAAGAGCTAGAGGAAGGGTTAATAGAGGCAATGGAGAGCAGCATTATATATGCCTTTATCTAGGACTATAAGGAGATCTATCCAGCTCTATATTATGCCTTTATTTAAAAGGTAGCAAAGAGGTTAAAGAAGCTTAAAATAGCAACAATAATTAAGGAATTTAACCTCCTCTATAAGCATCCAAATATAGGACATAACACCTATGCTATACTCTTAGGGCAGCCATCTGCAGATCCTATAACATCTACCACCCTAGTACCTTCTCAATCCCTAAGGCAAAGTGCTTTGCTTATAGTTTACCCTATAAGTTAAATAACTATGAGCAAATGTTTTAGTCTCTTTAAGGTCTAAACTTTATACCAAATAACGAGTATTTAAGAAAGTGTTAAGAATGGCTTAAAGTCCCAATAAATAAGCAGTATTATAATAAAAGGCTTAAGCAGATTAAGAAGGAAGGTCTTAGGTTAAAGACGTCTATATTAGCTTTATCTACTGCCAAAAAGATCAAGGATCTAGATAGGCCCCAAGCTACAGCGGCTGCTATATCAATATCCTTCTTATCATTATTATTGCATAATTACCCAGATCTGTCATTAATTAATACTTAGGGGTATAACACTATGGCAGATACCTACTTCTATAATAATATTAGATACTTCTGTAACTTTAAGCCAAGTATATTTACAGCAATAGCTGGAGATTCTGGGGCAGAAATCCATAGATACGGTAATATTAACTTAGCAATTAAGGTGGGAAAATAACGCCTAACTTAGTATCTAATATTAAGGAATATAGCGTACGCTCCCTATTTTTATACTAATCTAATATCCGTAGCAAAGCTCCGCAAAGTTAGAGTAATCATTAACCAATCTATAGACCATTTGCGTTACAAAGATAACGGAAGCCTATTTACCAACCTTATAAAATACAGAGGTCTCTACCTTATTAATACTATCGCCTGCTTACCACCTACTCCTACTATCTATACTACCTCCACCAGATTCTTTAAGACCTTAGTATATAACAAAGTATAGCATTAACGCTTACTATACTATAATATAGAGTCAGTAGATTATCTGCCGACTGCAGTAGATAGGGTTAAAGTAGTTAAGACAAACAGAGGAAGAACTCTATATAGTATACCACTTTATAAACTAAGTGTTCTTAAAAAGATAACCTAATAAACATCTTATAAAATATTAGTAAAGGGAACCTACCCTTTTAAACGTGTTCACTTTAATATTATTATAAAAGAAGACAGGTTCAATGGAGATATGTATATAGCTCACTTTTAGTATAACTATATAATGTACCATTATGCTTTTCCTATCAAAAACCACAAGTAAGAGACACTACTCCCACTCTTCAAATCAATAATAGCATTTGCGAAGAAATTTAATACTTAAGGTATCCGTATTTGGCATATAGATAAGGAGCAAGGTATAGGCGCTAGGGTAAAGAATCTCATCCAACTTAACGGAGGTATCATTAAGCAATTAACACTATATACTCTAGCTCAAAATACGGACAGGATCCGGACAGTAACTCTTGGCAGTAACTTTACTGCCCGAATCTTCTGCCAAGTTTCATTCTGCCGGCGCAAAATTAGTGGCTTAGAGCTTATTTATTAGAGTTGTAGCTTAATTTAGCACGGCCTACCCCCAGAGGCACCTCTGCGCCTCCTCTACGCCTCTACGCCTTTACGCCTTTACGCCTCTACGCCTCTACGCCTCTACGCCTCTACGCCTCTGCGCCTCTACGCCTCTACGCCTTTACATCTCCGCGTCTTTTACATCTTTGTGTCTGGGTCTATGTCTCTACACCTCTCTACCTAACCCCCCATAAGACGTGCAAAGAGATGTATAAGAAGACACAAGGAGACACGGGCAGAGAAGACGCTCGAGCAGAGCCACAAACAGAGCCACAAACAGAGCCACAAGCAGAGTCACAAATAGAGCCACGACCAGAGCCACGACCAGAGCCACGACCGGAGACATGACCAGAGACACGACCGGAGACACAACCAGAGACACGACCAGAGACACGAGTAGAGCCACAAGAAAAGACGTAGAAAAGTGTAGGGGTATAGAGGTGCGAGGCGTAGAGGTAGAAAGGGGTATTTAAAAAGGGAATATCAAAGCTCAACCTTAATTTACCCCTGTAGATTAACTAAGCACTGTTTATTTAGACCCACTTCCACCGACCCACCTTCCTATCTAGGCTGCCCCCTTTACTTCTCCCTTTGCTTCTCCATCTGCTTCTCCCTCTGCTCCTCCCTTTGCTCGTGGCTCTGCTTGTGGCTCCGCTCGTGGCTCTGCTCGTGGCTCTGCTCATGACTCTGCTCATGACTCTGCTTGTGGCTCTGCTCGTGGCTCTACTTGTGGCTCTGCTCATGGCTCTGCTCATGGCTCTGCTCGTGGTTCTGCTTGGGCTCTACTCGTAGTTTTGCTTGTGGCTCTACTTGTGGCTCTACACACACCTCTGCTCGCGTCTCTGCCTGTTCCTTGCCCGTGCCTCTCTTACAAAGGGAGACGCGTAGAGAGACGCATAGAAAGAGACGCGTAGAAAGAGACGTGTAGAAAGAGACGTGTAGGGGGAGACACGTAAAGCACAAGAAAGAGTAAAAATAGATAACGGGAAGGCTAAAATAGGCCCTAAGTAGTGTCTTGGCTTCCTTTACCGCCTGCTAAGCCGCCGCCGATCAAAAGATTCGGACAGTAAAGTTACTGCCAAGAGTTACTGTGCGGATCCTGTCCGCTCAAAATAGACCTGCAGAGAGGTTAGAAAAAGTCATTTCTAAATAAGCAAGGACTGCTATCATTAAAGCAAAGTTACCCATAGATCTTAGCCCAAGTTTATGCTTCTAGCTATTCCTACTTAATTAAACTCCCATTAAGTTTATTAACTAAAAGACCCCATTTAAAATGTTTTATAGACGGAAGCTATGGCTAGTAGGACTTTATATAGCCAGATCTTTAACCTATATACTTATTAAATACGGCATTCCTAGGAAGGTAAAGTTTAAGCTATAAGCCTAAATAGGTTATTTTATTAGTATAAAAGCGTCAAATATCTATTAGGTATAGATACTTACTACTAACCACATTATCTAATTTTATAATATACAAATTAATAAGTTAAAGAGATATCAGCCTTTTAAAATATTAGAACACCTTATTATCTCACAGGCTTAGAAGGATTGTTTTTAGCAAGTTTAGGACCTATTAGATAATTTTTAAGATGGCAGTAAGGACTGGATGGAGAACTTTAATAAAGAACTAAATATAGAACTGCCGCGTTTAGCAAATATTAACGTTACTCCTATGTTAAAAAGCATTTAGATCTTAATAGAAGAACTCCGTTAGCTACCTACCCTAGAGCTAACTCCAGAACCGTCTGGACTATTAGCGTCTTTAGCGCCTTAACAGACATTATTTACTACTTAGTCATCTTCTAAAGTTACTAAATTATTGTTTACAGATCCTATACCTTATTTTAAACCTTAAATAACAGCAGGCTTATTATTAGGGGGCAAGAGACATTCTAGCCGTAAAAAGCGGCCTATGGCAAAGAAGAAAGATATGCTAAATTAGGATCTATAACAACAAGCCTTTACAGTTTAAATTAATAATAGTAATAATAATATTAATCCAGATACAACACTATTGGCTTACGCTTTCTATACTGCTGCTATAAAGACGTATAGATATTAAGACGACTTTCTACTACCACTAAGGTTATAGAAAGAGATGCTTAATTATAAGTACGCTATATATAACGGCTCGCACAAATGCCTCTAAACCAAAGCTTGTGGATTGCTATCTAATAAAGATACTAAGCTAAGGAGGAGGAAAGGTAGCCGCGAGGGCTTATATAAACAAATAGGTAGCGCGAGCCGCCAAGGCGCTAACAGTAGACGAGCCAATAGTAGGCGAGCCAACAGTAAGAAACAGTACCAGATAGTAAGAAATAGTATTAGACAGTATGCCAGGTGGCAGAATATAGCAGAATATGGCAGAATTTGGCAGGTAATGCGCTTTAGCACCATTATATCACCCCCCCCTCCTGAAAAAGCCTGCCCTTAGGCGTTGTCCGAGCTCCCTATCGTTGTTTAAATTATTGTAATTATCTAACCCTTCTTCCTAGCATTTAATCCAGCTATTTAATTTACGTGGTGGTCTAGGGAGGTTAGGGTGGGCTAGGTGGAAGTCCTGTAGCTTATAGGGGAAGTACTTAAAATTAGATGCGGGGTACCACTTTAGGTTGTCATTATAGCCTACCTAGCTTGCGTGGTATTTTAAGATATTATAGACCTTTTTTACTACTAGGATTTCTTTAACTTCCTATTCTTCGTCATCTATAATCTGGATTAGAGGTAGGGGGTCGTTATACTATCTAGGTAGTGGATTACCTGTATCCTTTTATAGCCGGTCCGGAGAGAAAATGGGGTAGATCTTTATTAATTCTGGTAGCTTAACCTTAAAAGAGTGTCCTACCTTTTAAAGAGTCTTATATAGGCTAGCTATTTAGTGGTCTAGCTTATGGCTTAGCCTCTAGGTTTTCTAGTTCTTTATTAACACCTATACCTTATCTCCTACCTGGAAGTCTACCTTATAATAATATCGGTTTATATTAAACTCCTTCTTCTCTTACGCCTTTCTTATAATTGTTTAAGCAGTCTCCTAGGCTCTATATATTCTCTTAGTAAATACCCAGGCCTCTTTATAACTAAGGCGTTCGCGGGCTATAGTAGGTTTAGTAGGCCTATCCCAATTAAAGGACGTTTGTGGTGTATACCTATAGAGCAGTTTAAATAGGGACATCCCTATACTGTTATAGGGGAGTATAAGCTATACGTAGTCTATTATAGGCAGTAATTCCAACCAGTTGTCCTAATAGTAGTCTATAAAGGGACGTAGTCGTTAGTTAAGGTACTAGTTTATAATCTTAGTTTAACTATTAGTCTGGGGGTGGAATATAGTAGAGAGCTTAATTTTAATTCCAAGAATATAGTAGAATTTATTCTAGAAATCTAATATAAACTAGGGACTACGGTTAGAGATAATTAATTTAGGGGCTATAAGGGGACTTTATAGACAGGGGGCTATAAGGACATGATTATGGAACAGGATAGATTAGTAAGAGAGACAAATCCTTAAGGAGGTAAGGCCTCTGGGATCGTGGAGACTATATACTACGGGCACGTGCCTCCGGCATATAACCGGCAACCATCCAAGGGGCGTCTAGAGGTTGTCCTAAAGGCAACCCAAGGTGTCCGCAATAATATCCCTTATATTGCTCCCCCCCTTCTTACGGTCGGCCCCTGATCGCTATTACCTTATAGTAGGGAGATTATAAGGGCTCGTCCCAGAAGGGGTTTGGAGAGATATTAGGAAGATATTAGTATGCTACTGTATATTATCTATCTATCTAACCCCTACTTTAAACTCCTAAAAACCTTAATAAGGAAAAAACATAACTAGAGAAAAAACGTAAGGATTGCTAGGAGACCCTTTAAAAGCCTACTGGAAATGTACTGGTAACTACCTAGGCTAACCTAAGGATTTTTATACAACTTTACTTCTAAGCCTTTATACCGGTCTGTAATTAATCGCGAGTATTATAGGCAATTTGGTGTTCCTAATATGGTTCTATAGGACCTTTTAGTATAGGATTTAACGTATAGAGCCTTAGCTTGCTATTGTCTTTAACCTTTAAGATATTAATCTATGATTCTTTCTCGTTAGTTTTATGCTATATATTTAGCGTAGTTCTACTACCTAGTAAATAGAAGGGATACTTCGCAATAGCGCCTCTAGCTATTATATAATTTGTTAAAAACGTCTATAATGTTATTCTTTAATACCATAGTATCGTTTTAGGTATAATTTCACCTATATACGTCTATAATTAATGTCTTAATTGCCTTCCCTGGCCGCGTAATTAGTTTTTATAAGAAAGTAATAACTAAATAGCTTATACGCGTGTTTCCTTCCTTCTGAATTGCGCTATTATAATAGAGTTATATTAGCAAGGTTGCAGCTATTTACCAGAAGGGTATTAGGAGGTAAAGTATAGAGACACCTTACTTATTAAGCTGCTCCTTTTCTTTAATACCTTACTTCCCATTATTGCCCTTTATCCAAATTTGGACGTATCTTTAATATATTATTAAGATTTTCTTTTTTTCCATTATTAATTTAATATGCCTCTTTATTTTTTTACTAACTACTCTTCTAATCTAATTCCACAGCGTATTCTGGCCCTACCGCTATATATAGAACCCTAACCTCCGCTAACCCGTAACTGGTACTAGTCCTACCTAAATAACTTTATATACACGTTCTTAAAAGACTAGAAGTCTAATAAGAAGATTTTAGATGCTTATAATAAGACCTACTACGTAAGGTCCAATACCTTTAGTCCTTATAATTAATGCATGCGTACTAAGAGCAGTAGTTATGTTAAGGTAAGCCTTCCTATCCTTAATAGGTTTCCATTGCTAACTTTAGGCTTTAATATAGCCTGGGCCTAAGTGGCGATAATCCTTTAATATCCTTAACTACTATATCGCCTGGGCTCTTTCTTATTCTAGCGCTAACGCTAAACGTCTAGGTTAAATTTAAGACTATGCCACAGCTATCTACACCGCCTATAATTCCTAGCAAGCTAGCCAGTAACGCCTAATAAGGGAGCAAGGTTGGTATACTAAGGATAGGGTAAAGGATAGGGGTAATAAGAAGAAGGTCGCTGTTTACTATAAAAAGAAGTTTATATATACGCGTTAAGTTTTAAAAGAGCATAATATAATACGGTATTAGGTAGGTTACCCTTTGGGTACCTAGCAGATAGGTAACTAATAATTACTATAGTAAGGTCTTGGTAGTTCTAGTTTTTACTAGCTAGCCAACGTCTCTATTTATTCTAGGCTTAAGCGTGTCTTTATTAACTATAAGCTTATACCTTAAGAACTTTGTTAGTACTGGTTTAGGCCTAATATTAATATTAAGCGTTTAAGGATCTCTACTCTATCTATACCTTATTGGCCTACCCCTATTTTTATACCTGCCTATACTCCTACTGAGGGATCTAGATCTAGATCTTATTCCTATTAGCCATTACTTAGTGGGCTAATAGATACTAATCCTACACCTAGGGATAAGGCATAGTGGCTTTTAATTTAGGCATTTGGGATTAATTCTTGTATATAGTAGTAATTGGGAAGGCCTCGTAAAGTATTTAAAAAGGTATAGAAACACTGTTTCTAATATAGACTAATAAATAGGAATATAATTCTAGCAAAATACCCTATTAATTCTATGCTATATATGTAAAAAGGCCAAGGACCTATTCTGCCTTAGGCCGTAGCCCTAATCAATCCTTATAGTTTCTAGAACTTGTCCGTTCTATATCCAATTTAACCTATTTACTCTTTAGAGCCTCTCTTAGCCTACCATAAGCTTTCTTTATAGGTTGCGATAACACCATAGTATTAGAGCGCTTTCTGTAATTTATAGATTGTAGACCTTAGTCCTAATATTCTTTTAGAATATCTTTATAATAATTAAGGTAATCCTTTAGTTCCTATATAGAGTCCTTAGCGGGCTAGCCTAGCTATTTAACTTTATATTAAAGCTTATTCTTGATAGACTTATGGCGTAGTATAGCTTTAACCTCGTACCGCTCGCCTACTACTTTAGGGTGTTTAATTGGGCCTAGACGGAAGTTCTTTTTTAGTAATAGTCTATGCTATGGCTCTAGTAGATTTACGTGAAATACTAGATATATATAGGCTATAGATAGGGGTAGCTAGAGACAGTAGGCTAGCTTACTAATTTGTTTCTTAATTTAGAAGGGACCTAGGTATCTTATATTAAGCTTCTTTAATGGTTAACGGGTCTTAATATTTATTAAACGTAATAAAACCTTATCGCCTACGCTGAAATGCTTATCCTGGTGTTTGTAGTTATACTAAAGTCTCTACTGCTCTTGCGTATCTTATAGGCTCTACTTTATATACTTCTATTACTTCTTCTATTCCTTAAAGTATCCTTATACTCTCCGGTAGATGTCCTTGGACTTCCTAGTAGGATCCTATAATTAATTATACGGCCTTAGCTAGTAATTATTGAGTATACTATTAAATCCTAATAGTCGGATACTATAGGTAATCTGGATTGGTGCAAACTGATATAATATATATTATTTTAAGTTATAAGCGTACTCCGCGTACGGAAGTAGCTCGCACTAATTATCTTACTAGTAGTTTAAATATATTTATAGATATAACTCTAGTTCCTAGTTCTAGCGTTCCGTTTGCCTATCTGTCTATAGATGGAAAGCCATACTATAATAGTGGTCTATCTTTAAATAAAAGTATAGATCTGACCAGTACTGGCTTATAAAGATGCTGCCCCTATTAGTAATAATAGAGTATGGTTAATCTACTTTAAGAAAGTATTTCTCCTTAATTAGGTTTATAAGCGCTTGTGTATTAATTGTCTTGTTAACGGGAAGGTATTAGACGTACTTTAAAAACCTATTAATAAGTACTAGGACCAAATCGTATATTTATTCTTACCTATTTTTTAAGGGTAGGAGATCCGTAATAAAGTTTATAGTATAATATTGCTATAGCTTACTAGCGGGGGGAACTAATTTAAGTAAACCCTATAGCTTGTGCCTTTGGATTTTGTATACTTAACACTTCTTACAGTGGCTAATATACTCCTTTACTTCCTACTTAAGCTTTGGCTAGTAGTATTTGTGTTAAAGTAATTCCACTATCTTAACTTAACCATAGTGGCCGCCTAAAGGATTATTATAATTCCTTATAAGGATCTTCTGTTGTAGATTTGCTTTTTATAGTACCCAAACCTTACTATTTCTACGTAGTAGGCCCATTGGGTCTAGTTCCTAATTTTAGCACCTTTTAGCTTCCTTTCTATTACGTTTTTGGTCTACTTCCGTATTAAAGATGGCATAGGAGGCGTTTCTCTGTTGCACCTTACAGATAAAATCCGTTAACCTTTTGGATAGTTCCTGGGTAAAAGCTATTTTGCCTTATACTACTCTAAGTATAAGACTAGATAGTACTATGGATTTTACAACTTCTTAGTGCGCGTACGTTAGGAAGGCCGCTATAAGGTTAAAGTTCTTTGGTTATTACAGGGCTCTAGGTTCCGATTGCTCTATAGCTTTACTTTTAGTTTAAGGGGATAGCTTAGTAATTAAGGGTAGTATATTATTAGGTTCCGAACTTGTGTTAGGGACGTCCTGTTTAGGTATTTTTGGATCCTTATTAGCAATGGACTAGGTACTAGCCGGAACGTTAGTAGAGACTAATAGGGTTTGTACTGCCTAAGACTTAGTATATAGAGCTGTGGGTGCTTAAGCATCCTACACCTAGAGCTTGTTCTGTAATGTAGGGAGTAAGATATCTATTATCTATTTTCCTTCTCCTATTTTAAAGCCTTTGGTATAGTCTGGCCGTTATAATAGTCCGTTAGTAGGGTTATTTTCCCCTGGCTTATATTTAATCTTAAAGTTAAATTACGCGAGCTCCTCTGCCTATCTGGCTTATTAAGGTATAAGCTCCTTTATAGTTATAAAGTAGCGTAGATTATAATAATTTAAGAGTATATAAGTAGTATGGCTTGCGTGCTTAAGGTAGTATCGCCACTATTTAAAGCAGTTAACTATGGCAAGCAGTTCCTTATTATAGGTATAATACCTAACTTTAAGTCCTTAGAATTTTTTACTGTAAAATGCTACCGGTCTTTAGTAGAGCTGGGTAGCGTCTAGATGCCTATTGGGTTGCAGTAGGATACTAGTAAGGGCAAAATTTAATACATTAGTAACTATTATTAGTAGCTAATCTAGGTTGAAATACCGCAATAGTAAAGCTTCTATAAACTTTATGTGTAGTTCCTAAAAGGCTTTCTAGACCTTTCCGGGCTATATCCATAGTTTGTACTATTTGGTTGGTCCCTTCTTAGTTTTCTTCCTTTTTACCTTTAAGCTTTTTGCTTTTTAGGCTAGGTCTTAGGAGGCTTTAGTAATATAGTTAGATAGGTATCGGGTAACATCTGAGTAGTTATAGATAAAGCGCCTATAGAAATTGGCAAAGCCTAGGAACACTTAAATATTCTAGTAGCTCTTTAGCTCTGGCTACTCTTAGATTATCTGTACTTGTACTAGGTCTATAACTATACCTATAGGTGTTATAATATAACCTAGGAACTTAACCTACTTAGTATTAAAGATATACTTTAACGCCTTAGTGTAGAGGCCCTAATTATTTAAGCGTTCTAGCACTTCGCGGACGTGTTACTTATGCTAATCTTTATCTTTTAAGTAGATTAGAATGTTATCTAAGTAGATAATATATATACGGTTAACTAGTCTCCCTAAGGCTCTATAAATATATAATTAAAATATTATAGGCGCATTGGCTAGCCCAAAAGGCATTACTATATACTTAAAGTGGCCGTATTGGGTTTTAAAAGCGGTCTTCTACTTATCCCCTTCTTTAATACGGAGCCTATAATAGGCGTCTTATAGGTCTAGTTTTGTAAAGATCTTCGCCCTAGATAGTTAATCCAGCATTTTACTAACTAGTAGTAGTAGATAACGGTTCTTAATTGTAATCTTATTAAGACCGTAATAGTCTATATATAGCCTTATGGTCCTATCTAGTTTCGGGACAAAGAGGATTGGCGCGCCTACTAGCAACTTACTAGGCTATATCTATCCCTTTTCTAGTAAGCCGTTAAGGTACTCCTATAGGATCTTAAGCTCTTTGCGAGAGAGGTTATAGATAGGAAGGTTTAGTAGTTATTTACCTTCTTTTAGATTAATTGTATAATTGTATTCTAAGTTCCGCTAAAGGACTTTTGCTCGCCTGCCTAAAAATACCCTTAGTAAGTCCTTTAGTCCTACTAGGATATTTAATAAATTGGGGTCGCGTTTATCCTCTGCGTTATTGTTAGGTAGGTCCTGGAGGTCCCTTAGAACACTCGCGGGCAGTGTCGCTCGCTATAGTAGCTGTTTGTATATGGTTACCACTGTACATTAGACAGTTTTATGCGGTAGCCAGTGGAGGGTAGGGAACTCTTTGACATAGCATTTAAGGTGTTATAGTATACTCTCTGCGTATTGCTTGAGCCAGAGTAACCTATGGCAGTAGAAGTATCTTGTGGGATCTTTAAGATCGCTGCCTCCCTGTAGTGTCTCTATAACCTGTCTGGTAGTTCCCTATAGGGTATCCGTTATAGAAGGGTTATCGCCTATACTAGGCTCTATACCTATCTTGCTATAGAATAGGGGTTAGATCCGATACTCCTTTAGGTATAAGGTGTATACTGTTTCTCCTAGAGCTATATCTTCTAGGATGTCTTTTAAGCTTATTAGTGAAATACGCCCTTCTGATTCTTTATCGTTCCACTATTTAAAGGCTTCTATTTTAAAGTGTATCTTAGGATCTGCTTTTGCAAGCCAAGGATATCCAAAAATAAGGTTATAGCCTATGAAGTTAGCTGCCTAGAAGGGTTGCGGGCCAACTACCTTGGTGCGGTTATGTATATTAGCCACTAATACTATAAGCTTATAGGCACTATGTAGTTTAATCCAATGCTTATCTAGGAACCCTATAATAGGTTTCCGCTACTTTAATAATGGGATAAGCTTATGCTCTTTTACCAAATTATATCGTATAAGATTGATTTTGGCGCCGCTATTATATAGTGCTTGGAACTGACGTACCTTGCCTGTAGGGAGTACTATTTCCAGCTTAATAGCAATACAGAGAGTCTCTCCTTCCGTATTTTACCCTAGTTGTAGCTAGGAGAGGTCTATGACTAGGGTTTTTCTTTTTTTAGATTATTAGTGCGGTTATTACCCTACTTGTTTTTCTAATTAGGTTTGCCTCCGGAGAAGTTTTCTTTTAACTTTTTAGAGTGTTCCCGTAAGGGTGCTGGATGGGTATTAGGTTGGCCCTAGGAGTCTTTCCTATTACTTAAGGTCCCTAACTTTAACCCTTCTAGATTTCTCTTTAAGAACGGCTTCTTTAAAGTTTAGGTCTACCCTACGTTGCTACTAGAGTACCCGCGTTTCTAGTTACCCCCTAGCTTCTTACCGGAAGAGGTCTAGTTCCTTACTGTATCCTTAGCGTTTAGAACCGCTTGTTCGAAATCTGTATATATAGTAATCTATAATAGGGCTCCCACGCGCTTTATTTTATTATAAATTACTAGCTTAATTCTAGCCTAGATAAATCTAATTTTCTTCTTTTTATAGATACTACCGTCCTTATTTTCAAAGGGCTCTAGATCTATTAGTTAAGCATAAGTTTCTATAAAGTTTATAAACTGGCGGAAATTGTGGCGGTTGAGCTGTGTCCCATTCTAGAATAGTTCTGCGTAATTATATTATACAATATATAGATCTTAAGTCCACTTCTTTAGGAAGGTTTACAGCTGTGGCTATATAGTAATTTGCTCTTTATTAAGCTGATTTAGTGTAATCTAGTTTAGGGATTAATCTTTAATCTTGCTAATAATCTAATAGGTACGCTCTTTGGTATTATCTTGTATTATTAGCATTTTAAAGAAGTTATCTATTTTACGAACCTAATTGTCCAACTATTAGGTGTTGGGTCTCTGGCGAAGTTCTAGACTACTAGAGGCCTTAGCCAGTTAGTCTATATCCTTTTTCTGTTTACTACGTAGATACCTCTCTAAGTCTTCTATACCTCCTTAGGTAGGTACTGGGTATCCCCCAGGAGGCCCTTAGCCTTAGCCAGGTTGTGAAAGATTTTATCTAGCTTAGATTAAGCTCTATTAGATCTAGACCTACCCCTAAAGGTTTTTAATATGTTTATTAGTGGCTCCTTTCCACATAGCTTCTAAGAGCCTTGTAGCAGCTTCCCGATATCCTCCTTAAAGAAAATTGATGTAGGGCTCTTAACTTTCTAACCTTAGGCCTGGGGAAGCTCCAGCTATAGAAGTAGTGTTAGTACTAGTAGCTAATATAGGTTTCCCTACGAGGCTTAAGTCTTGAGTTAGTGGTTAGGTTGGATTGCCTAAAGGAGTAGGCCCGCTTAGCTTATAAGCAGTCTATACGCCGCTACTATACTAATTGTGGGCCGGTGGTCTTCTGGGAGGGTTCTGGTTGGGTCCCTAATTGGGCGCATTAGTGTATTCCTTTAGTATTTCTGGTTTAGGGAAAGATTTTAGGGTTATATCTGGCGCTTAATCTTCTAATTAGCCTAAGTAGGGCTAAAGGGGTTCCGGCTGCTTTCTAGCAGTGTTATAACCATTATAGAGGGTGTCTGCGTTTTCCTTAGTGTTGCCAGTAACTATAGGTGTGCGAGAGTCTTTAAGCTCTTGGTGCATCTGGGTGTTAGGGCTTGTTCGGCCGTCTTATCCAGAGGTTTATATTATCACAATTTCTTGCTGTTGGAGGGACCTTCTTGCCTTAGCGCGACGGCTGTCTATAAGGTATTTATGGAGTTTCTATTTAGGTTGTCGCAAGATTTTAAGAGAGGATAGTAGATATAAACAAAAGATATAAATAAACAATCTGGTCCTTAAAGCCAGCTACCCTTCTAGATAGAGTAGGAAGGATTTAAATGTAAGGGGACTTTATAGACAGGGGGCTATAAGGACACGATTATAGAATAGGATAGATTAGTAAGAGAGACGAATCCTTAAGGAGGTAAGGCCTCTAGGATCGTGGAGACTATATACTACGGGCACGTGCCTCCGGCACGTGACCGGCGACCATCCGAGAGGCGTCTGGAGGTTGTCCTGAAGGCAACCCGAGGTGTCCGCAATAATATCCCTTACAGGGGCACTGTAGAATTGATAGATGTTATTGACGTAGAGGTAGGCTATATCCTTTATAGTTATGGTCTTAAAACACAAGAGGGAGATAGATTGTTTGCATAATTGGTTAATTACTACGAAGGCCGCATCGTGGCCATGGGCGTCCTTTAGAAATGACTTAAAGTCCATTATAATATATTGCTAAGGGCGTTCTAGAACTAGTAGCAGTTATAGCTACCTAGGAGTTTAATCCCTAGGGGCATCTACGCGTCTATAGGCGTAGCAGTTTCTAATAAATTATGCCATATTAGATAGAAGTCCTCACTAGTAGTAATAGGGCGCCAGCAGTTAGTGGGTCTTGTCTTAACCAGGGTATGCCATAGAGACTTAACAGTGGGCTTTACGGATTAGCTCCATCTATAGGTTGTTAATATCTGGAACTATAAGCTGTTTCTGGTATAAGAGTAGTCCTTCTTCTATTTCTAAATTAGGGTTACCTTTTATAGCTTAGTTACGGAGGGCCTTTAGGGAGTTAGCTATACGGTTTATAGTTAGGATATAATTAACTAGCCCTATTAGTTTATCTAAGACTTCTCCTTTTATAGGTGCTAAACTATTTTATTTAGAGTCTAGCTCCTTAAGGATCTGCGGGTTAAGCTATTTAGGGTAGAGGAGGGCGCGCGTCTAGTATTGGGCCTTTAGCTCATCCTAAGGTCCTACATCTTGTTCCCTTTGGGTTAATGCATTAGCCTTAAAGTTTTGCTTGCTAGAACGATATATAATTATAAAGAAGAATTAGAAGAGTATTTTAGCCCAGTAGGCTTGTTATCCAGTAAGCTGCTTTATAGTTATAAAGTACTCTAGGGCTTTATAATACGTATATATTTTAATCCGGGAGTTCGTGCCTTCTAGCTCTACGCGCCATTGGGATAGTAATTAGATAATAGCTAATATTTCTTTATTATGTGCTTTGTAGTTACACTTAGCTAGGTCCATTGTTTTTAAGAAGAAAGTAATAGGGTACTATTCGCCGTCTAGATATAACTATAATAGGATTCCTGCTATAACTCTATTAGAAGCGTCCGTCTCTAGCATTAATTTAAGGTCCGGGTTATAGTGATAAAGGATTTAAAAAGAGATAAGCCGATCTTTTAACCCTCTAAAGGCTTTTATATAGTTATTATTAAAGACAAAAGGCGTATCTTTCTGGGTAAGTTATATAAGAGGCATTGCCACAACTCTATAGTCGCGGATAAATTAGTAATAAAAATTATAAAAACTAAAGAAGGACTGGATCCCCTTTATAGTATAAGGGGGTTTCTAGTTATAAATTACGTTAACCTTTTTAGGGTCAACTTTAATCCTATTTATACTCACTATAAACCCAAGGTACTTTATGCGTTTTACCCCAAATTTATATTTCTTAATATTAACTTGCAAGCCCGTGTTCTATAATCTCTCTAGGACCTTCTTAATATAACTTTAGTGCTGAAGTTTATTATCTAAGTATATAAGAATGTTGTCTAGGTATACCATGTAGAACTTATTAAGGTAATTAAAAAGAACGTTATTTATATACCTTTGGTACGTGGCTAGTCCGTTTATTAGTCCAAATAGAAGAACTTTATATTTATTGAACCCGTACTGGGTACAGAACGTTATTAAATCTTTAGATATAGGGTCTATCCTAATTTGGTAGAAAGCTTGGCGGATATTAAGTTTAGTAAAGATCTTTACCTAACTTAGACGTGTAAGGGTCTTATTAATTAAAGGAATAGGATACCAATCCTTTTAAGTAATAGTATTTAGCTTTTAATAGTTAATATAAAAACAAAGGCCTCTATTAGGCTTTTTTATAAATAGGATAGGGGAAGTAAAAGAGGCTTAACTTAGCTCGATAAACCCTTTATTAAGGTTATTAATTAAGTACTACTTTATTGCTTTTAGCTTGTCCGTTAATTATTAGTAAAGGGGGCTATAGCCTAGCGAGTTATTGGCTTCTAATTAAATCTTATAATTATAGGTTTGGTGGGGGGGCAGTATATCTAAAGCTGCTTTTAAGAACGCGTCTCTATAATCTAAGAGGTAAGTAGGGAGGAGGCGCTTAACTAGCTCCTTATTAGTTTTCTCTACTAGTCCCTCTTTCTTCTTATTAATAATCCGGTTGATTTTATATAAGCTAGTTATAAAGACCTTGTTGTCCTTTTAATATATATTAAAGTAGAAACCTATGGCACTAATTACTGCGACGTCTACTAGAGGGGGGTTGTGTAATAGCAGGGATGTCCGTGGCCTTGCGGACCTTTAGCGTGTTAGCGCTATCTTTACTCCCTCTAGCTCTTGTTGCATCTTCTAAAGGTTATCCTTTATGTTCTATTAGTACGTCCTCTTCTACATTAGCTGGATCTCCGCAATTTGGAAGTCGCCTATATTACTATCCGTTCCACTTTCATAAGTAGAGTCCTCTTTAACTATAGTACTTTAGGGGAGTATTCTTGTTAGTACGGAGTTCCTATCGGCCTCGCGGCGGGTATCTTTTTAGGCAAAGGCTAGGTCGCGGTCCCTAATATCCTGCTAATAGATAAACTAGATGAATTAAAAAATGTGAAGCAGATAAACTTTATTAAGTTTAAATTAAAAAACATAAAAGATAAACATTTCGAACGTACATTTATAAATATAAAAAGAAAAGTAGTCCAAATTTCTCTAATAAAGGAAGGTAGTTTTGGTCTATTCTCTGGCTAGACAAACTGTTTTTATTAGACGTTCAACTAAATATCGAAGTAGGACATCCATTTTTGGCTAAGGATAATATTATGGGAACCTAGGTCTAGGATATAAAAGGGAATGCCATACTAGCGTTATCTATTAATAGAGATGTGCAGCTTTAAGATATAGGTAACTGGCTTACCGGCTTAACCGCTATAGCCTTTTACTTAAACAGGCTTCTCTAGTTAGGTAACATTTACATTTAAGAACTTAGCAACGTTATTTATATAAGCAGTATTTATAAAGGCAAAGCTATTTGCTCCAGTATTAACAAGGGCAGTTATATTAACTCTATATCCATTTTAAGATACTATATATGGAACTATAAAGTGTTTTCCACCTATTAGCTAACTTAGATTAATCTCCTTAAGATTAATAGGATACCCTAGAGGGGAGTTTTTCCCTAGGGTTCTTCTTTTTCTAACTTATTAGATACTTCTTCTTCCTCTATCTCCTTAATATTACCTATATCCTTTAGCTCTGGGCAGGACGAAGTAAAGTAGCTATCCTTTCTACAATTAAAGCACGTAACCGTGGCAGGGTTAATTAGGGTGTTATAACGAGCATTAGTTAAAGGTATTATACATAGCAGGTTAAGCGAGACTTATGGGTAGGCAGTCATAACCACCTTTAGTATAAGGGCGGTCGTGATTTATCTTCTAACGCTAGCTCCTATTAGTATAACGGATAGGTTACGGTCGCTATAGGGCCGCTTTAGTTAATCAGAACAAGCATTAATTTATTTTAGTTCTAAATCTAGCAATAAATATTAGGCTGTAAGTCTTTAGTAGGTTAATAGGTCGTTTAAGGCTACCACAATCTTCTCTTATAGTTGGACCATTAGCTTATTATATAGGTCCAAACGGTAGTTCCTAAGGGGAACCTAGCCTTGGCCTGCTAGGTATAAGAATTAAGTCTAGAACTTAGTAAAGGATTAGTTCAATTTTATTATTAGGCAATTATAGTTATAACGGGCATCCCGTACTTTATTCGGATTAATATAGATAGCAGCTAGGTGCTATATTATCTTATTAACAGATATAAACTGAACAGGTAACTTATCCTTACACTTGGCCTAGAGGTATTGCTAGGCGTCCCCAATGGTTCAACTAAAAAGGTAGAGCATTTTAGCTTCTTTAGAGGGGAAATAGTTATAGTTAATATAAAGCTTTCCTTATACCTAGATTCTCCAGTTCTTAAAGGTTAGGTCTATGCCGTCCGACAATAGTAGGGGGTTAGGGAGCTTAACAGACTTTAATTACTTTATTATTATATCCGTACTCTCTAGTATATTATATTTAGTTAAGTAAATGGGTTGACTAAGGCTTTATAAAGGGGAGGCTGGGCTATTTTATAAGGCAGCAAGGCTTTCTAGGATCTCCTTTAGAGTCTCTTATATACTTTAAGCTTGAAGATAATCAACCTTTTAATTAGCTGCAAGGGCACGAATCTGCTTATATACACCTATAACGTCTTTATTGTCTTTAATTTCTAATCCTAACTAGATCTTGTGTTCCTCTCAGGTAGAGGCAGGTCTTTTAGATAAGCTTGCTTTAGGTGCCATCATCGGCTTTCTAAGAATTATTAGAATTGTACAATTCGGTTTTAATTCTGGGGTTTTTTTAGGGGTGTAGGTTAAGTATAATCTGGCCTATAAAGTAGGATATTGTTAGGGCCTTCTTAGGCGTAGTAGTATAAGTTTTTTAATGTCTAAGTGTGACGCGTTAACGCGTTATTATAGACAAAGATCTTCTTTTTAGAGTGGGATATTATTAAGGCCTTTCCAGGCAATATAGGGAGAGCTTAGTATAATATAACGGCTCGTATAAATGCCTCTAAACCGAAGCTTGTGGATTGCTATCTAATGAAGATACTAAGCTAAGGAGGAGGAAAGGTGGCCGCGAGGGCTTGTATAAATAAATAGGTAGCGCGAGCCGCTAAGGCGCTAACAGTAGACAAGCCAATAGTAAGAAACAGTACCAGACAGTAAGAAACAGTATTAGATAGTATGCCAGGTGGCAGAATATAGCAGAATATAGCAGAATTTGGCAGGTAACGCGCTTTAGCACCGTCACACTATAGAGTTTAAAGTAGCTGCTTATACTAAGATAAAGGCCTTAACCGGAAAGCAGACCTGGGATAAGGTACGACTAATTAAGAAAGTCTATTAACTTCCTACTATATAGATCTTTACATATAAGGAAGATTTAGACAGCTTTATTACAAGATTTAAAACTCGTCTAGTTATTTATAAAGACCTTTAGGTAGTCTTACAAGAGGAGGTTAAAGCTATAACGGCAGCCTATTAAACCTTCTATCTACTTTACGCTCTTATCGCTGGCTTCAACCTAGATGTTATACAGATTAACACTATTAACACCTTTATTAATGCCTTAGTTGACAATATGTAACAGTTCACCAGCACTATGCTGAGACACAAGATCGTCGCCTGAGAGGCTCTGAGACAGGATCGACACTACCCTCGTATGTCTCGGATACGGTTAAATATTGAGTCATAGACTACGGAGTTCCGGGTCTACTTTTATGTATTTAGTTCACTTGATTTCCATAGATTTAGAAAAAAGTCGTTCTTTTAATACCCACACTTGCACTGTTATAGTTATGAGTCCGGATTGCACTACCTGCTAAACTAATTAATCTACTACCTTATTTATGAAGTTACTACTTCTACCTTTGCAAGTGTCTTGAGCTTCTTCACCTACTAAATGAATGGACGGTCGTACCTGGCCGACGAATGTACCTAATAGACGAATGAACTGACGAATTAAATTAAAAGCTTGAAATGTTAAAATAAGGTTTCGCTAAGACGCTAACCTAGGACCCTGCTTGATCTGTTAAATTCTAAAAATGATAACTAATACAGACGGACCTTATTTAAAATTTAACCTTATCCTTGAAAAGCTATCTGATTGGATGCAATGGTTCTTTATTATTTAAGATACTGCTAAAATAAATAACGTATGGCAGTATATTGACCTATTAAAGAAGAAAGATAAGCTTCTAAAGCTGGAACCTCCGAATTAACCTATATTAAGAGACGTGCTTCCTACTGCTATATTAATAGCCAAGCTAGATCCAAACTAACTTATTGCCTATAATTAACTATACGCGGAATACAAGGACGACCTCTGTGTGTACTAGAAGCAAGAGCAAGCCATAAATGATATCAGTAATTATATCGTCCGTACGACGTTGGTAACCTACCTCCCTCTTATTAAAGACCTTGGAACGGTATATAAACGCCTTTAAGAGTTAAAGACTGTACTCGCCCCTACTACCTTAGGTTAAAAGCGCGACGTCCTAAATTAATATATGGCTCTTAAAGCCTACAACAAAAAGCAGAGCATTGAAAAATGGTTAAATAACTAAAGGAGCGTCTATAAACTAGCAGAGGAATTGGAGCTTCTAGACGTACAGGGATTCAGGCCCCACTATAATTTTATATAAGCCATTAAAGCCATCTCTTCTAGTTTTGTAGGAGCACTGGAAGTAGACCTAATTAGGAAAGAACGAAAAGATAAAAAAGCCCTATCTATTATTGACCTTATTGAAGAATTTAAGGAGCACTATTACATGCAGTAAGCATCGTCTACCTTAGCTGCTAATAACTCCGCATTCGCAACTCTTTAAGGTAACGCAAATTCTAATTCTAATTTAGACTCTAACAGCAATTCCAATTCTAATAGTAATTTGAATTTAAGATGGAACAAGGAATGCATATGCGGCATTATATACCGGTTTAATAACTGCTATTATATCGCTGAGCATAAGCGCCCTTAAGGATGGAGACCAAGGGTAGATGTCTAGAAGAAAGTAGATAAAGCTATCTTATCTACACCTTAGATTAAACGCATTATTAACTAAATTTAAAAAAGAGAATAGGAAGTAAAGGAGAATAATTAGAATATAGAATCCACAATTAATTTTAATTTTAAAACCCTACCTTCTACCAAACTAACTAGCTATGCTGCCGTGTTTAGTACTGGTTAAATTCCTTTTAAACTCCAGAACACCTAGATACCTAACCCTAGTATAGATACCCACGTCTGCAATAATAAAGAAGACTTTACCTTCTTATACCTAGTAGTAGAAGACGACTACCTAATTGCTGGCGGAAATTTCATGAAAATTTAAGCCTATGGAATAGTAACTATTACTGTTAATACACCTACTGGGAAGTTAAAAATAAAGCTATCCCATATAGCACTTGCACCTACCTTTTTTATAAATATTGTAGCACTTTTAAGAGCTACTGATAACAATATCCATTTTAACTTAGAACGAAACTTACTATACTATCTAGCAACTGGCGAAACAGTATGCTATGCGAAACAATTAGGGGGCCACTAGGCACTGATGCACAGAGAGCCTATAAGTACCCTAGATTTAACTTAATCGACCTTCTTAATAGGAAGATTTTAGCTAAGCCAAATGGCCTGTAAACTAATTGGAGCCATAGCTACAAGATGGCACAAGATACTCAGCTATATAGGACCTAATGCTATTGCACAGCTTCCTAAGTACGTTATTGGCGCAGAGCTGACCGAATTTAAAACCAATAAATAAGCACCGCTTAAAATTAAATATAAAGTTTGCTTACTAGCAAAGCAAACGCAGCAGATCTTTTAAAGACGAGAACATAAATTTCCAGCCACTTGACTATTTAAACGGCTAGTATTTGATATTATCTACCTTAGAGTACTAGGGTATAACGGTAATAGATATGTTATGTATTTCTATTGCACGTATTCTAAATTTAACTTTGTGTTTACCTCTAAGAATAGGGACAAAGCTACTGTCCTACCTACTATTTATAAGACTTATCGCTTAATTAAGACATAATTCCATTAAGATGTTGTCTTCTTCTGGAGTGATAATAAATAAGTATTTAGATAAACGGAAGATACCCTAGACATATGGTGTGTAGACGAAGGTATTACCTTTAAATGCTAAGCACTGTATACCAAAGAACAAAATGGTGGAGCTAAATGATTGGGAAGAACCCTTATAGAATAATTAAGGTCTATACAGCTAGAAGCATTCTTACCCCCGTCTCTAGGACTAGAAGCCTTCCTTACTGCTAGCTATATACTTAATTAAACACTAAATAAATAACTAGGGTGGAAAACTCCGTACGAGGTTGCCTATGGTAAGCTGCTATTACTTACCTATATATATGAATACGGTTGCAAGACCTATATGCTAAATAAACAGGTTAGAAAAGGAGACAAGCTAGCTCCTTATGCATTAATTAGACACCTATTCGGCTATAATTTAACAAATATCTATTAAATTTGGATTCCAAGCCTTTATAAAGTTATTTAAACTAGAGACATTACATTTAACAAGACCTCGTTCTATAACCCTAAGGGTTAAAACATTAATTACCTACTTAGGGAAGCATTAGAAGACACCATCTAGGTAATTAGTTTACCAGAACCTCTCTATAACGATAAATCTAAGGATAAATCTATCCTATATAGACCTACCTTAAATACAGATTAAACGACTACATTGAATAACTTAGTAGAGCTTCCTATAAAGGATATTAAATAGCTACTAATACCTAGCAGAATGGTATCTCTGGATCTGCTAGAAACAAACACTATACTAGGAGGACTTTAAGATAATATCCCGGATATAATTGAAACAGGTTCTACCCAGCCAAGTAGTTTACTAGAACCGTTAAATACAGCTCCATAAGCTAATAAGGTCTTGGCCGATCCTTCTACTAACCTTATCCTACTAGAAGGTTCCAAACAAATTTAACGTTAAGTGTATGCAACAGCACTAGCCAATATACCTACCCTATTTGGTTACTATACTGGCTTTGCCACAGGACTAGTAAAGGATATTAACTAAACTAGATCCTCCCTGTATAGAGATAATCTTCCTCCTAAACTAAGGAACCTTAAAGAGCTAAGAAAGCACCCTTTAACTACTAGCTTTTAAAAGGCTATAGAAAAAGAATACAACAACCTAAAACGCTGAGGGACATTTAAGACTGTCCTAAAGGAAGAAGCAACTAATAACTGGATCCTTCCGCTGAAATGGGTCTTTAAATATAAGTTTAATAGCGACGGCTACCTACAAAAGCTAAAGGCTTAACTGTGTGTCTAAGGAGACCTATAGATTACTAAGGAAGAGACCTATGCAGCAACCCTAGCTGCTCGAATATTCTGTGCCCTTATGGCTATAGCAGCCGCATTTAATTTGGATATTTGATAGTATAACACTGTGAACGCATTTACAAATGCAAGACTAGATAAGCTAGTCTACTATTACTACCTAGAAGGCTTTAATTAAAACGGATATATCCTAAAGCTACTTATAGCGCTATACGGATTAAAGGTCTCACCACTACTTTGGTATAAAGAGCTTACAAATATACTGGCTAAATTTTGGTTAAAGCCTGTCCTAGGTACGAACTGCCTTTACACCAATAGACGACTTATTGTCTTCTTTTACATAGACGATATTGCCGTTCTATTTGCCAAAAAGGACCTTTAAAGACTAGAAGAATTTAAAGCTAAACTTCTACATTAATATAAGATCCTTGCACTAGGAGACCTATAATGGTTCCTAGGAATTTAAATTAAACAAGATTATGTAAGTAGAAAGCTCTGGCTCTGCCAAGATTCCTATATTAAAAAGATAGCCAGTCGGTTTAAGATTAAACCAGAAAGGTTCCCTAAAACACTACTACCTAATAAACTGATTCCGTCTGACCAGTAGACAAACCCTTAAAGAACACTAGCCTATTAGCAATGAGTTGGTTCTCTTACGCACCTTACCATATTTAGAAGACCTAATATTATAAAGACGCATTTAAAGCTAGCCGAATTTCTTACTAATCCAAATTAAAAGCACCTTAATGCATTAAATTAAGCCATTACCTATTACCTTGGAACAAAATCTACAGCTATTAAATACTCTGGCGAAGTATTTAGAGCATATATCTATTTCAGAAACCCTAAAGGAGAAGATGTTACCTTTTACAGAGTATCCAATGTAGCATTTGCGGACTATAAAGATACCAGATAGAGCTCTTAAGGATACCTTTTTATGCTATTTAGAGGACTGATTAATTAGAAGGCAACCCTATAAAGATTAGTAACTTATTTAACTACTAAAGCGGAGCTTCTCTCCCTATCTACGGCTGCTGTTAAAATCATCTAGTCGCAGCGTTTCTTTAAGGCAATTAGTCTTAATTTAGAACGCGATTTTACCCTGCTATGCGATAATATGCAGACTATACAACTCCTAAGACAGGATACACCAAAGCTTAACACCAAGCTATGACATATCAACGTCCATTAGCACTGGCTTAGACAGGAAGCCCAAGACAAAAAGATTGACGTATAATGGGTCCCTACAGACAAGATGCCTGCTAATGGTCTTACCAAGATCCTACCCCATTAAAGGCACGAGGCATAGATAAAGCAATTAAATTTAGTGGATATTCAACATTAAATTGCTATGTTATTAAATAAAGACTCTTAAGCATCACCCTATCTCTCTATCTTTATTTATTTTCTACAGCTTTGACTATACCGTTAAATCTAGGGGGGTGTGTAACAGTTTACTAGCACTACGCTAAAACACAAGATCGTCGCCTAAGAGGCTCCGAGACAGGATCGACACTACCCTCGTATGTCTCGGATACGGTTAAATATTGAGTCATAGACTATGGAGTTCCGGGTCTACTTTCATGTATTTAGTTCACTTGATTTCCATAGATTTAGAAAAAAGTCGTTCTTTCAATACTCACACTTGCACTGTTACACAATAAGGTCTATCTTATTTCCCTTAAGGGTATAGACCTACTACCTAGATTCTCTCTATCTAAGAAAGGCAATGTACAGACTATATAAATCTCCAAAATTGTGGTTTTTAGAAATGTTTGCTGCTCTGCAAAGCATAGGTTTAAGAGCTATACCAGATAAGCTATATCTCTATATACACCCTACTAAACCTATCTTTATATTCTTTTATATTAATAATATCCTAATTATAGGACACCTAAGCTATTATTAGCAGATAGAGGACATCCTAAAGCAGCTATAAGATTAATTTAAAATACGCCAAATACCTTAATTTATGTTATTTCTAAGCACTTATATTATACAAGATCAATAAAAGGGAAAGCTCTAGCTCTATCTAGATCTATATCTTAAGAAGCTGGTTTTAATATACTATCTAGAATATCTAAAGCTATTAGCTACACCACTATTAGGCCAGGAATTAACACTATATAAGGGAGAAGCTATGCCAAATTAAATAAAAGGATATTAACGCCATATAGGTTCTATAATATATCCGGCATCTACTATATAACTAGACATTGCCTTTTTTGTCAGCAGGCTAGCTAAGTTCTTAAAAAATCCGTTACCAGCTTATCTTGCGGAGATTAAGAGATTACTTACCTATCTCTATAATACTAGATATCTCGCTCTTAAGTTCTCTACTATTACGCTGTATAAGATAAACTAGGTTCTAAAAGCTGCTTTTAATGCTAGCTTTGCTAATAATACTCTAACATGTTAAAGCTTATAGGGTTTCTTAATAAGCTTATTTAATAGGCCTATAGTATAGTAGGCAACTAGATAAAAGGCAGTTACTAAGTTTACTATAGAGGTAGAACTCCTGTCTCTCTTATATATTAGTGGAGAGGTAGAGCATATAGTTTAGATCTTTAAAGCCATTAGATTTAATCCGGAACAGGATATTATTATCAATTGTAACAATTAGTAGTTAGTACGGATCGTGATAAAAGAGACCCCTATAGTATCTACAAAACTCCAATATATAGATATCCATCAATTCTGGCTTTACTAAGAGGTCCAAAATAAAAGCTTTGTCGTACAATAGGTACCAACAAGCGAGATAGCTACAGATAGACTAACTAAAGCTCTCTCAAAGCAAAATTATTAAAAATTTGTTAAAGTATTGAGGCTCCGCGATATCAGACATCTAGTCAATTAACGCTTAACAAAGCTTACTACCAGCTCGTCCATCCCAACTGCCTAATCCGGTAATCCAGCTCCGCCGCTCTACGCCAGATTTAAGGGGGTGTGTTAGCCACGGAGGTAGCTTTACAGCTAGGGTAATATTAACCTATAACAACGGCTGTCAGACATCAATATCAGCCTAATTTTGGTCTGTTACACTACCCTCCAGGGACCCCTATAAGGGGTTATTTTTCTTATATATATTAGGGCTCTTAGAGCCACCTTAAATAAAACAGATCACTTATTTAATTCTGTGTCTCTACCTATTAGCTAAGCCTATATTATCTATTGTAATACCCGCCTGGCTGAAAATAAAAAGGTTATATAGAAGGGAGGGGTTATATATATAGTAAATACATAACGTTTTACACAAGCGAGCGCCGCACACGACTGAGCGCCGCATCTCCAAACCTTACCAAAATTAGAAAATCCATACTTTAATATCTTAACAACCACTCAATAATAAATTCTAATAATTTAGATTTAGACTTTTATATGCACTCTATAGCTTCTATTAAAGTTTTATAGTAAATAGTTTAGTAGTTTTTAAGATATTAAAATTTTAGGAGCTAAAATAGGGCTAAGTTGCTATATCTTAAAAACTACTAAACTATTTATTATATAACTTTAATAGAAGCTATAGAGTGTATATAAAAGTCTAAATCTAAATTATTAGAATTTATTATTAAGTGGTTGTTAAGATATTAAAGTATGGATTTTCTAATTTTGGTAACGTTTGGAGATGCGGCGCTCGGTCGTATGCGGCGCTCGCTTGTATAAAACGTTAGTTAATTATATAAAAGCGTAAGCAGGAAGAGGCTCTAAAAGCTGTATATATATTACTAAGGAAGAAATGGGTAACTATAAAATAGCTTTTTTAGGACGCTATAAGGCGGCTAAAGCCTTAATCTATTATATATAGAGACTCCTTCTATTAAGAAACCAGTATTACACCACAAAATTCTAAATATTTGACTTTTTAGTAGAGCTCTGCGGCTTTAAAATCATGGTCTTAGCAAATCTAACGTTGAGGTGGGCCCTACTTGTTAAGCTGGCCGGCACTTACCTCGGTAAGTGCATCGCGACAGCGGCACGGGTAGGGATGAAAGTTTGTTGTGCCAAGAATACACTATATACAATTGGGAAATCACGTGAAAGAAACACAAGAGTGGTCGGCCACACGTGATTTCCGCATTTGCATTAGCGACTGGTTAGGACCGTGACTAGGCGGCCCGAACTTCTAAATAGATAAGCGCTTCCTCTAAACTCTCCCATCGTCTTAGCACCTACTCATATCCATGGCTACAGTATGTTTAGATCCATCAAAACAAGGCTAAGCAAGTCAAAGTCCCGAGAACGAAGCTCACGGGCAGCGACGCTTCACGCAAGTCAACCAATCTTTCAACCATTGTCTATTTATTGGGACTACAAGAAAACACAATGTCATTTTACGACAAACACCAATTGAAGTATCCTGCTAACGTGTTTTTACAACACTAGCCTGTCAACAATGATGCTGTAAGCACCGACAATCAGCCTTCCTCTACTACGATACCGGTGACAACTATACCTCGAACCGAGCGTCATGGTCTCTTTCTTCTTAGTGAAAGAGAGCCTACCAATGAACCCATCCGAGAGTTATTCGATGTCGACATTGTTGCCATACATGGACTTAATGGAGACGCTTATACAACATGGGAACATGAGAACGGCACCCTTTGGCTCCGAGATCTCCTGCCAAATAATATTCCAGGTTCCCGGGTCTTTACATACGGATACCCTTCACAGATTTTTGTCAGTAATTCTATTGCAAGAGTCCGCGATTATTCGCTGAGACTGTTGAGCTCGCTTAATGGTGTTAGGTATGAGGATGTGAGTAATAATAGACGCTCATAAAGAGGTTTGATCTTACATTGGTGACATCATGTATTAGATACACCGACCGGTAATATTTGTGTGTCATAGCTTGGGGGGAATTGTTTGTAAGCAGGTACATCGGTGTTCAAGTTGGCTTCTATAAAATACAAGGCTCACAAAGTACATAGGCCATGGTCCTAGCGCATGAACAAGATGAACTTTATGGCGGTATCTTTAACGCGACCTACGCAATAGTCTTTCTAGGAACACCACACGGAGGAACGAGTGAAACCGCGGATGTCGCAAAACTAGTCGGTCGTGTCATAAATGCATGTTTGCACGTTTCGAGAAGTGGCGGCGTTGCCGGTATTGCAAGGATTGATGTCCGAGATACCCTGAGTAACGACTCTGACGCCCTAAAAATTCTTGCTACTTCTTTCAGAAATCGACTGCAGAACCTGCGAATTTTAACATTCTACGAGACTGAGATCACTCCTCCACTTGCACAGTTGGTAAGTGTTTGTAATCTCTGGGTTACCTATATCGGATTTGAGAAGATCCATCTAATATGGCTATTCCAAACAACAGATAGTCGACAAGGCCTCAGCCATTATAGATATTACAAACGAAGAAACTATCCCACTATTTGCAGATCACTTAACTATGTGCCGGTATCCTGGAGAGACACAAGAATATGATGCTGTTTCCAAATCTATCAAGCGACTAGCTTGGAAGGCACACAGGAATCAGCAAACGAGGAAGAACTCTACAACCGCATCTTTTAACCGTTGTATGTAGTCGGCTAGTAACAAACTATGATAGCCTGCTAAACTGGTCATATCAGCTTTGAATGAGACCGAAAGATCCTGCATGATTTTATTTAATGCATCTGATGTCGCGGATTACAAATCGGAACTCCCCAGACGTGTTGAAGGGACATGCTCTTGGATCTTGACACACCCGCAGTATATGTCCTGGGTTTCAACGCAAGAGACCACACTTCTCTGGATAACAGGGCATCCCGGCTGCGGCAAGACCATACTCTCCGCATACTTAATTGATTACCTTAACACAGATCAGACAATGCAGTCAAACACACTCGTCTGCTGTTTCTTCTGTGATGACAAGATTGCGACTCAACGAGATGGCAAGGCCATTCTTCGAAGTATCATCTACCAGATGTTACGGCGCCATCGCAGATTTATCAGACATGTAAAAGCGGCATTTGAGATCCAAGGCTCCCAGTTGGTCCATTCTTTTGAAGCGCTCTGGAATATCTTCACTGCCATCACAAATGAGCATAAATCTGGTCCAATAAACATCATCGTTGATGCAATCGACGAATGTGAAGAGAAGACAAGAATCAGGTTTCTCGATGCTGTAACTAACTTAGTGCAGAGAGCGAACCTTGCCAATGGCTCACTACACAACAGCATTAAGTTCCTTATCACAAGTCGTCCTTATCTAAACATCTCTTACAACTTCAATGATCTTTGGACTAATCGGCTACCAATTGAAGAGAGCCAGGAGACGATCAGCGGAGATGTTCGACTGGTTATTGAACGGAGGGTCGATGAGATTGTCAAGAGAAGTGGATGTACACCCAGAGCAAGGGAATTTTTGGAACAGACTCTCTATTCCAGGGCAGATCACACTTTCCTCTGGGTTAAGGTTGTTCTTCGATATTTAGAGCAAAGCCTCCTAGCCTCGGAGAAGGATTTCCAAAAGATTCTTAGCAGTTTGCCTCCAGACCTGGAATCTTTGTATGAGAGTTTCTTGAGCAGGATCCCCTCCTGCAATCAAGATCTTGCCGTCAAAATTTTGCACATTCTGGTCGGAAGCTCACGCTATCTTACTCTTCAAGAGTTTGGTATCGTGCTGGCCATAGATAATAGCCACCGGACTGTGGCTGAAGTAGAAGCAGACTGTCAGCCATCGATAAGTCGTACAATCCAGGGAATATTGGGTCCCTTGGTAAGAATCTCCGAGTCCAAGGTCTCTCTTGTTCATCAATCTGCCAAAGAGTTTCTAGTTAATCTTGGGACTCGGTCGAAAAATCCTCTATCTAGCATCTACGGAGTCGATCAAGGGAAGGCATCCTTGATCCTTGCGTCTTCTTGCGTGTCATACCTACTGCTCCAGGATTTTGCCGACGACCACTTCTCAGTGGAATATTCGAGTTCCGAAAAAAGTTCCGCCGCTTCACCCATATTGGGAATGTTCGCCGTTCCGAACGAAGAAACGCCTTATGATCCTATTGCATTAGAGCAAGACGTTATTTTTAAAGATGAAGATATGGTTGAAGCAGAAGCTTGCCGATCTATAATAGACCGATATAGCTTCTTCGATTATGCAGCTACTCATTGGGCTAAACATTTCTCCTTGTGTGATGATATGACCCCGCAACATCTTCAGGATGCCGTAGTGCGGTTAACGGCAAAGAATACCTACTATCTTTTCAATTGGTTGAGATACTTCTGGTTTAAGATGAGTATGGAGTTTCGGTTTCCTGAGGATTTCGACTCTCTCACGGTCGCTTGCTTTTTTAATCATCCAGCCCTGCTGGAGCGTTTGTTAGCTAGGGATAGCCTTGACGACCAAAGAGGCAAGGACTACGCACTCTCCTGGGCAGCGCGAATGGGATCCAAAGAGACGACCGAGATCTTGCTCCGAATAGGTGCTGAACCTAATTCAACAATTGTCGATCGACGGACTCCTCTGAACATAGCTGCTCAGCAAGGCCATTACGATATTGTTAAGGCCCTAATCGCAGATCAACGTACTGATGTCAACTTAAAAGGAAAGCTAGGTCGATCTTCCTTATCGTTGGCCGCCGGAAATGGTCACTTAGATGTGGTCGAGCTCCTTTTGAGGCATGGACAGACTAGACATGATGAAAAAGATGATAATCAATGGTCGGCACTATTTTGGGCTATCGGAGGCAACCACCTCGATGTGGTTCGGACCCTACTTAAGAGCGGCTCGGTCAACATTAACCACACTGATAAAACAGGTAGATCTGCCTTCTCTTGGGCAGCGGGAGATGGCTTTACGGAACTTGTCAGATATCTTCTCAAAAGCCACGAATTGAAACACAGTCTGAAATACAATCTTCCCGACCGAAAGGGACGCACTGCATTGTCTTGGGCAGCTGAGAATGGGCATGCTGAAACTGTAAGAGTGCTTGCACGAAGCAAACACATTGACCTATTATGTAAAGATGTCGATGGACGGAACGCAATATCCTGGGCTTGCTCGGGTGGCCATGCAGAGGCCTTAAAGACATTGATAAAATATGGCTGTACAGGGATTAACGATGATGATGTCAGCGGTTGGACCCCCTTGGCTTGGGCCCTAACAAATTGGTCGCTGGCGACAGTCGAAACGCTTGTCTCAACCGGGTCGGTAGATATTGACAAAAAAGACCAAAATGGTCGCACCGCCTTATCATGGGCTGCAGGGTATGGATATTTGGATGTGGTACAATTTTTGTTGTCTGAAGGGGCTGATGTAAGAACTGTGAATAATGGAGGTTGGACACCCATGTCTTTCGCAAAAGCCTATAACCATACGGATGTGATTCAGGAGCTGGAGGCATGGATGGCTGCCCCTGTGTAAATAATTACCTCAGAAGCTCAGATCAAGAAATCGATTGTGCTGACGCGCTGATCTCCTTCGGATATTTGATCGATTTCTTGGTCTGAGGCACTTTGGCGAGATTTGTATAGAAATCTAAGCTTTTTAGTAAAACTCACGAACCCCAACAAAATTGATCAACATCCCCACAACGTCTTTTAAGGTAAAAATTATATCAAATTACTCAGGAGATTTAGCTCTATAGATTATAAGATTTTAAGCTTTTTATCCCAAGCGCCGTTGAGGTCCAGTAGCGAATGTGGCCCGTGCGCGAGCACTAAAATTTCAAACCAAACGTCTCTACCGTAGAATCTATAGCTTCTCACCTAGATTATATCACTGTAATGGGTCGCAAACGTGCAGGAAAACCTTAATCAAACCAACGGACCGTAGAGTCAAGCATGGATCAATTTTGAGATTTATTATCACGAGTTGGTGTCACGATTAATTAATTAAATCTTCAGCTTTATTTTACTAAGACTACGTTGAATCTAGACGATCTGGTTGATTCGCTTACTACATGTACTAGACTATGACAACAGCGCATGGGATACCTATCACATATCGGGGGGGCTGATTTGGCGCGGTTACGACCCGGGTTAATACAAGGTTAGGGCCACCCCTACTAATAACGCGCCCGAACCCCGTACTCAGTCGCGCAGCGACCGCCCCCGAGTACCTTCGCACGCAATTTTAGGCAAAAAGGTACATAATATGTGTTAAATCGGTACCTCTAGACGGTCGCGTAATGTTACTCTAAATTTACAACACCTAAACGCGTTCCATTCCTACATTAAGGCGTCTTAGTTACTGTAATATAGTCCTATATTAAGACGTCTCAGTTGCTGTAGTATAGTCCTACATTAAGGCGTCTCAGTTAATGCAGTGCAGTCCTATATCGAGGCGTTTTGGTTACTGTAGTGCAGTCGTATATTAAGACGTCTTGGTTACTGCAGTGCAGTCCTATATCAAGACGTCTTGGTCACTAGTAGTCCTACATTAAGACGTCTTGGTCACTGCAGTGCAGTCATACGTTAAGGCGTCTCGGTCAGTCACTATAGTGCAGTTATATATAGAGGCAGTTATATATTAAGGTGTCTTAGTCACTGCAGTAAAATAACTATTTAGATATTCTTACAAAGCCAATCTAAAGAACGCGGACCTCGTAGCTGTTCTAGCTGGTCGACAGCCTGTCTCTCGTCTCTTGCCGTACCGTCTTCTACGCGCCGTCTGACATCCTTGATTATCCTACGGCGACGGCTGTAGAACATCGCCTCGCCGTCGACCCGCCAGCGCGCCCCCCAGCAGCGATCAAGAGCTTCGATTGACGGCCCACCTGCTAGCCCTAAAGTCCACTCGGTCCAGAGCTGGAACACCGAATTACCACCCCAAAGCATCTTATATTTCCTTAGCGGCGCCTACGGGTCAAGAATAAATGGAAGAGGTTGAGCGTTAGCCTACAGCAGCTGCGGCGGGGGTATAGTAGAAGCTTGCGGCAGCTGCTGCGGGGGTATAGTAGACGTTATAGTAGACGGCTAAGCAGGCTCTACAGCGGTAGACAGTTAAGGACCCCTTGGTATCTCTATAGGGGTTAGATATATAGGAGAGGGTTTATCTAAAGACGGAATCTAGCCGTTAACGCGTTTAGGAACGGACGCGGGTACAAGTATAGGTACGGGTGCAGGTATAGGTATAAGTACAGGGCCGTCTAAAGACAGATATACGGACTCCATAGGCCCTATCTAGATACCCGTCTTCCCTTACTAGATCTATATAGGTGCGAATAATGCTAATAACCTTTCTATCTCGCTAAGGCGTTCTAAGATCGTCTGCACGCGTAATTAAACCCCCTTTATCTTAGAGATTGCGGCCTCGTGTTTTAGCTTAGCTATGGCCTTATAGGCGGGCTAGTATTTCCGCATTATTGTCTCGTCCGGCGTAACTACGTTAGCCAGTAAGCTTTCTACCTATATAGCAAACCTCTAGTACTCCTTACAGCCAAAGAGGGAGTCCTTCTATAGAGGGTAGAGCGGGAACTGCTTACATAGGATTACCGAGTCCTGTAATAGGATTACCCTAAGCGCGCGGAGGAGGCGTAGAAATCCTAAGCCCACAAGGTCAAGCCATACAACCTTATTATCGGCCCTCTCTGGGTGGTAGGTCTTTATGCGTTTTAGCCAGACATCAGTCTTAGGCCATATCTTTAAGCAGAGTACCTCCTCCGGCACCTCTTGCGTGTAGGGAAGAAAGTAGCCCTTTCCTTCCTTTAGGAAGCTGGCGATTGACCGCATAAACATATAGGGTAGATAGCTGAGGTAGGCTCCCATTATCGCGTCCATATTCCAGCGTCCGGCCCGTCTAATTTAGGTCTCCTTAACGCCGCTAAGCTCAGCATGCCGGACGCTCTGCTTATAGGCGCTATGGGTCTTCTCCTTTAAGTAAATCCCTACCCCCTAGAACATCTTTTTATTCCATTTAAACTGCGTGTAATAGCTTAACGGCCGTTGCGGTACTTTAATACTACCAGGGAAGACGTATAGGCTGTAGTAGTCCTCTAGCTGCCAAAAGAATGGGAAGCTCTTAGCGCCGTCCTTACCCCAGCAGTTAAAGAAGTAGAAGGCTATTGCGGAGAGAGGGCAGAGGATAGGGTTAGTATTGCGTATATAGCCTATATACTTAACCTTGCCGTGTTAATTCTGCTTCCCCTATATTATTAATATAATCATACACGGCGCTAACTCGTCTGGTTTAGGCCCTTCGTTCTTTAGTTTAATAAGGACAAGGTTAGTAAGCTAAACGTCCCATCTACTTTCACCCTAGGTAACGGTAGTATGGCCTAAGTGGGTTAGAAAACGGCAGCCATATAGGCCAAATAGGGTATATACGAACCTAATAAATGCTCGGCCGCAGTTTAAAGGTAAGACTTAATTGAGCCTAGCTTCTTAGAGCCTGTCTCCCAGCACTAAGTAATCACCTTTTTAAGCCCTTTAACGTTGTAGCCGCTAGTAATTGTAAACAGGCCTTAATTAATAAAGTTAACGCGTTAAATCCGGTCCTTATCACGGCGGACGCTATCTAGTACCGCCAAGAGCTTCGCCCCCCGCAGTGGCTGCGAGGTCTTGCCTTCTAACTACCACGCGTAGAGCTTAGTAATAGTGGAGACGTAGCTATTTACAACTAAGTATTGGACTATCTTGTTAAATAGGGCGTCTAGGGCCTCCTCGTCCTATATCTCTTCCTTTATAGCTTCCTCCCCTGCGGCTGCCTTTCCCCCTAGCGGCCCTCCTGCGGTCGTCTTCTACCTCTTCTTTGCCCGCTCGCCATCTTTCTATATCTCTTTCCGTTTTAACTTCCGTTTTTAATAGCCAGCGGCCCGCGATTCTCAATTAACAACTTACTGCTCTAAAAATAAGCAAAGCTTATCTTCCGTTACCTAGGCGCCGTCCGTATTACCTTCTAGTCTCGCGCACTAGTCTTCCCACTCTTTCTGCTTTGGCTCGTACGCCCTCGTAGTATTCTTTAAGCGCTAGGCCTTATAAATATCCTACAGCCGTGCTGTCTGGGCCTTAAATTCGTTCTAGAGGCTATAGGGGGAGGAAGCTGGGGGGGCTTCTATAGTAAACCGTAGGGTAAGAAGATTCTTAAGAGACTCTATATCCGCAAAAGGTAAGGGGGCAGACGCGTGAGCGCGGCACAGGTAAATAACGCGTAAATATTAATAGAGAAGGAGAAGAAGAGGGCTCTATATTATAGAATTAGAATTACAGTAGGCCTTTCTATATAAAATCAGAAGCCCCGCGCGAGCCAGGAGCCAGCGCGGGCACGAGAACAGTAGAGGGTTAAAAAATGGGATTGTCAAGGCGACGGTAAGGTTGATAGCGCGTAATAAGGACCTCTATACTAACCCAGTACTAACCTAGGCCTCAAAGACGCGTCAAAAAAGTAGGGGCCACCACCAAAGGGGGGGGGTGATATTTGAACAATATATCGCAGACCTTAGGGGGTCATGCGTAACCCAAGGTTATGCCAAGCTTAACCCCGACCTCCGATACCTTTAACTACCCATACCGCTGTCGCGATGCACTTACTAAGGTAAGTGCCGGCTAGCTTAACGAGTAGGGCCCACCTCAACGTCAGATTTGCTAAGACCATAATTTTAAAGCCGCAGAGCTCTACTAAAAAGTCGAATATTTAGAATCTTGTAGTGTAGTACTAGTTTCTTAATGGAAGGAGTCTCTATATATAATAGATTAAGGCTCTGGCCGCCTTATAGCGTCCTAAAGAAGCTACTTTATAGTTGCCCATTCCTTAGTAATATTTATACAGCTTTTAGAGCCTCCTCCTACTTACGCTTTTGTATAATTAACTATATATTTACTATATATATAACCCCTCCCCTCTATATAACCTTTCTATTACTTTTTTAGCGTTCCTAATAAGCTTTAGTAACTACTTATATATTTATAAGCTTACGTTTAGCTTATAGTTATATATATATATTTACTAAACTACCTTTTATAAATTTTATAAAGATATCTATAGCCTCCTTATTATCTTTATATACCTCCTAAGCTAGTAGAAAAACTTTCTACTAAACTATTATAACGGGCGCTCCTGAAAGGTATATATTAGATAAGATAAATAAAGGTTTTACTAATGTCCCACTAATGTCCTAGAGGAGATATGGTCAGATAGATAAGGGGCAAAGGGTTTTACTAGTGTCTTAGAAGGATTATATAGGGAGCTGGTTCTCATCTAGAGAAGAACTAGCAATTAGTCTTTAAATAGAAGAGTTTAGAAAGCATTTGTCCTTTAATACGTAAAGCTCGTTTTACCTTTAACTTACCTTCTACTTACTGGAGACTCTTATTCTATACTATTAATTAGATAATTATACATTCTAGTTAGACTAGCCTCTTATAATTCTAATCGCTTATAATCCTTTACAGAAGGAACGTACGGCTATTAATTAACAATGACGGGCTATACCTCCTTACCCCTTAAAATAATGCCCTTACTATAAGAGGCTAACAGAGTCTCCCCAGAGGAGCGCATCCCCTCTACTTATAAAGGAGTAGACTAGGAAGCTATGGCTAATCTATCTAACCTTTTAAGACCCTTAGGAATAATTACTACTAGGGAGTTATTAGAGCGGTTACTATATAAGACCCTATAAAAGATAAAGGAGTTAGAGATATAATTAAGATAAGCATATTAAGACTACTAAGGACAATTATAAGGATAATTAGAAGAAGTATAAACACCCCAGACATAAAGCGGACTTAAAGGGGTAACGCTATACTACGCTATAATGTTAGAAAAACCTAAATTCCGCATAAGGGAACCTAATAAGTATAATAGTGATAGTCTCCAGAACTGTAATTGTTTTATCCGTTAATGCGAAACCAAGTTTTAGCTGGACCTAAAACGTTACTCTAATAAGTATAATTAGATACTAATTGCTTCTACCTTTCTATATAGCACTATTAAGAGTTTATAGACACGCTATAAGAAGAAACTTACCATACCCCTTAAATTTAGTAAACTTAAGTCCTGGTTAGTTAATTAGATCTAAGACCCTACTAATTAAGGGATAAATTATAACCAGTAATACTATAACGCTAAACAGTAAGAAGGCTAGAGTGTAGTCCAGTTTATAAACTACTTAGAAGAACTAGAAGATAATATACCCTAGTTAGACCTATAGGATGAAACTATATAACTTCACCAGCTACTTGCTAAGTTATAACCTAAGATTTAATAGACCATATAGGAGAAGGGTGAAATTCCTACCTTCTAAGAAAAGCTTATCTCTAAAGCTACTTAGGTTAAAAACACTAAAAGAGACTATTTAGGGAAGTAAAAGGAACAAGACGCTAATAATAAAGAGCGTAGAACTAGACCTAGCTTTAATAAAAGGGGTAGATTCTGACCTAACTACTCTATAGAAGGACAACGCAAGCAGGCTTTATAACCCTAGAGCAATGCTAGTCAACCCCAGAATAATAATAGGCAGAAACCGTAGAACTAAGAGTTACGTAGCTGTTATTACTGCGGTAAGAAAGGCTATATATAGCGCTTCTACTAGCAGAAGGAGTAAGAGGATACTTAATTAGGAAAAGAGAGAGCCTAGTAGATCTTTACTTCCTTATACTAGGCTAGTAAGAGAAGGAGAGAGTAAGCTGCCGTATAGTCATTCCCGTCTCTATTTAAGTTAATAATAAATAGGTAATATAAGACTGCCTTATAGACAGCGGCGTGACTATAGGGTTTATTTCTTAATTACTAGTAAAAGAATTGGATTTGGACCTTAGTGGCTCGTAGGTGCGTACTATTTAAAGTATTAGAGGCTACTAGATTCCGTGCTATAGGGAATAAACTTTTTCTATAGCCAGCTAGGACCGCGATGGTCTATAGAATATGCAGGAGATGCGCTTCTATGCCGTAGAAATTAAAGGGTATAACCTTGTTTTAGAATACCTATAGCTTTACCAAGTTAATCTAGACATTAATTGGCCTTCTGCCTTATATTAACACTAGAAGTCTTAACCACGCATTATAGTTAAAGATTAAGAGATTTTTTTTAAGCCATATATAAGAAGAAGGGTGGGTATATGCTATATATGCTACTTTTAACCCCAAGAGTAGGGACGCGGAGTATTTATTTTCGGATATCTGGCTATATATAGTTAAGGAACTAGAGATTCCATAGGAATATGCAGACCTAAAGGATGTTGCTAATAAGGAAGCTGCGCATACCTTGCCTAACCCTATATTAGTAAAATATAAGATAAATATAGGAGATAAGGAACCTCCTTTTAGACCACTATATAACCTATTAGAAAACGAGCTAGTAGTATTACGTTAGTATATAGTAGATAATCTTTAGAGAGGATAGATTTGGCCTTTTATAAGCTAGGCAGGGGCACTAATTATATTTATACCTAAGAAGGACAAGACCCTTTATCTCTATGTTAACTATTAGGCGCTAAACAAGATTACTATAAAGAATTGCTACCTACTACCCTTAATAGGGGAGCTTATTAATAGGCTGTTGGGCATAAAGATATTTACAAAATTGGACCTAAAAGATATATACCATTAAATCTAGATTAAAGCCGGCGATAAGTGGAAAACGGCGTTTTAAATACAGTACGGCCACTTTAAGTACCTAGTGATGCCATTTAGGCTCACTAACGCACCGGCGATATTTTAGGCCTATATTAATAAGGCATTATTAGGCCTATTGGATATAATATATATAGTCTACCTTAATAATATTGTAGTCTACTTTAATAACTATAAAGCATATACGCACTATATGCAAATAGTACTAGAAAAACTATGGGAATACAAGCTCTATATAAACCTAAAAAAATGCTTGTTCTATATTACTAGCATTAATTTTCTAGGCTTTATTGTTAGTGTTAATAGAGTATTAATAGAGAAAAGCTGGGTAGACGCTATTAGGGAATGGCTATACCATATAATGTTTAGGGAAGTATAGGTTTTTATAGGCACGGTAAACTTCTACTAAAGGTTTATTATTTATTACTTGTAAGTAATGCTCCTAATTACTAATCTACTAAAGGGATCTAAGGATAATAAGAAGTTAGGACCCTTTATATTTAGGGAAGCTGCTAAGTAGGCTATAAACCAGTTAAAGGATTTGTTTATATTGGCGCCTATTCTAATATACTTCTACTAGGAGCTATATATATACCTTAAAATAGATATATCCGGCTTTACCCTAGGGGCAATTATATCTTAATTAAAAGACGGAGAATAGCATCCTATAGCGTTTTGGTTAAGGAAAATAACCCTTATAGAGTAGTGTTATATAACACATAATTAAAAGCTGCTTATAATAGTCGCAGTAATAAAGTACTGGCGATATTATTATATGGGAAGCAATTATCTTATTAAAGTCCTTATAGACCATAATAACCTAGAATACTTTATAACTATAAAGGTGTTAAGTGGTTAATAAGCTAAATAGGCGGAGGCACTATTACAGTATAACTTTAAAATTATATACCGCCTAGGAAAGATAAATCCCGCTAATAGGTTATTAAGATATCTGGATTATAAGACTAGGAGAATCTAGGACAGTATAGGGGAAATAATTCCTATATTATAAAATTTACTTAGGAAGAAAGAAGAATCCTTCCCTAGAACTATAGAATTCTATAGTAGGGTAGAGGTCCTAGTAATGTAGCTGCGAAGCACTATAATAATAGAGCTGTAGGATATAGTTATAGACCAGGTTATAGACTAAGTAGATATTATAAAGTTAGTATACCCTAGAATTAGCAAGAATTCTATAGGATATACTAGAGGTGTCGCGGCACCTTTAACTTGATGGCGTATTAGCTGCGAGTTTCTAGATCTAGAGGGGATAGGCAAGATACCTATCTATAGCATGGCACACTATATAACGGCAGGAGAATCTGCTAGCATTAATAGTTTAAAACGTCTTATGCCATGCCTAGGGTCTATAATAGCGGTAGGCGAAATGGAAATAAGTAATTTATATAAAACCTTTCTAGATCTTCTTCTTTAAGCGTAATAAAGAGACTCCTTTATTGCTAGGGAGAGGTAGAAAGATATAGTAAAGACTAACTTAGCCAGAGTTACTAAGAAGCTATAGTAGCAAGACTAAAAGGGTCTATTGCACTTTAAGGGTGCTGTATATATCCTAAAGGACCAAGCAGTTTAAAATAAAATTCTAAAGGTCTTCCATAATAACCCTCTTAAGGGTTACTATAATGCTAATAGAATCCTTAAGGCCGTTTAAAGAAAATACTTTTAGGATAGAATATCTAAAGAAGTTAAGGACTATGTATTAAGATATAATACATGCCAAAGGGTATAGATATCCAGGCATTGCCCCTATAGTAAGTTATTAGTGCTTTCTATTCTATAAGGACTAATATTAGAATTAATAATAGATTTTATAATAGGCTTACCCCCTACTAAAATAAGAACCGGAGAGGTTGCTAACGCTATCCTGGTAATTATTAATAGATATACAAAGTTTTTAGGGTATTTTGCTATTATAATAATGATTACGGCAGCGGAACTAGCAGACCTATTTTTAAAGTGGTGGATTTTATTTAGTACGCTAAGGGGAATTATATCTAATAGAGGTACTATATTTAACAGCGCATTTTAGTCTTTATTCTGTCTTTTATTAAAAATATAGCAAAAAATAAGCACTACCTTTTACTTACAAATAGATGGGTAAATAGAGCGTCTAAATATATTATTAGAATACTACCTCTGCTACTATGTTGGTTGTTAATAGGATAATTAGCTATTATAGTTAGCTCTGGCGCAATATATATATAACATAAGTATCTATAGCAGTATAAAAATAACCCCTTATAAAGCACTGTTTAGGGTAAAAGTAAATAACCCCTAGAATATTAAGGATATTATTCCTAAAAGAGAGGCACTAGCGGTGTCTAAGAGAATTAAGCAAATAAGAATTTGTAGAGAAGAACTTAAAAAGCACTTGCTAGATGCCTAGGCTATATAAAAAAGGTACTATAACAAGGGATATATACCTAAAGAATTTAAAATAGGAGATAAAGTCTTACTATTTATAAAAAACATTTGGACGAAATGTATTAAAAAGAAGCTAGACTATAGGTGGCTTAAACACTTTAAGATAGTTAGGAAAACTAAAGGAAATCAAGCCTATAAATTGGAATTGCCAAAATTATATCTAATATATCCTACATTTTATATTTCCTTATTAGAGTTATACTGGAGAAGAGATAGTATAGATCTACCCCTACCTAGCAAAATTAATAGGGAACTAGAATGGAATATAGAAGATATTCTAGACTAAAGATGGCGTTAAAAGAAATGCGAATTTTTGGTTTATTAGGAAGGATACTCCTAAACGTATAATAGTTGGGAACCTAAGGAGCACCTTTAGCCAGAATATAAGATGGCAATTAAAACTTTCCTAAAGACTATAAATTAGGATTTAGTAATGGTTCCGGATATACTATAGACGAGATAATAGGGAAGACCCTATAAATTAAAACTATAAGGTTAAGCACAGGCATTAGAAACGGGAACGTTTTGCTATTATAATAAGGATCCTAGAATTCTATAAGAGAAAGCTATAGGGATCTATATAAGAACCACTAGGGATACTATCTAAAGAAGACGCTGTTTGGGAATAAGTAGTAGTACTAAAAGAAGGGGCCCTAGGGATTTAAAAGGATTCCCTAGGAATAAAAGAAGAGTATCTGGTCTAACACTAAAGATATATAATAGAGTTAATAATATAAAGAGGACTAAAAAGACACAGAGCAAAGACTTAGAAATTTTAAGAAATTGTAAAGCACCTATAAGAATACTACCTATTTATTATATACGGAGATTATAGTAGTATGCTGCTTTTATATAGACTGTTACCAAAAATAAGAATAAAGGCATCCCCAAAGTATAAAGTTAATTCCTAGTACTAGGGCATCCTAAAGGCACTAGAGAGGCATTATATAAAGCTATTCTATAAGAAGAAAGAAAGAATAAGATAATAACTTAAATACTAGAAGTAGTAATGGGAGCCTCCTCCTCTATCTTAATGTTATTGCTAGCAGTATTATTAGCACTCCTATCCCTAGAAGTATTAGTATTATTACTAACATTCTTCTTAAAGCAGCGAGAACTAGATAGACTACTATAACCGGGGGACTAGCGGGGAGAATGTTTATCTTTATTACTATCCTTAGTGTTATCCCTAGGCTCTAAATTAGCATCTAGGCTAGGATTAGAAAGTTAATAACTAAGGAGTTAGTATAGTTCCTAAATATATTATTAAAGAGACTTACCTAGCCAGAAAGGCCCGCGTAAGAGTGTAAATATTATTATTTATAAGAACGAACTGCTTATATATACGCTCCTAGATATTATGTATCTGAAATTACTACGTCTCCACAGCAGTAGAAACCCTTATTAAATTAAAAAGGCTATAAGTAATGGAAACACCTTCTATCCCTATCTTTTACTATTCTAATATAGATAGAAATCCCTAATAGCGCGTTGGAGCCGGCAAGCCTTACGCGCGTAAATAGTAGGGATCTAATATAGTTAGTAAAGTCTAGAATAGGATAGAATGGAAAATACCAGAACACAGGTTTTTTTCTAGCTGCGATAGTAAGAACACTTAGATCTATTTTTGCTAAAGCGCGGCATCTTATAGGTATAGGATGGGTCTAATATAAGCGCGTAAATGCAATAATGGTAGTACTTTAGAGAAACTACTGTAGGAGTAATAGAAGTAGTCTATAGTGCTAATAGAGTAGGGATAACGCTGCCGCCAGTCTAGGGACGCGCAGTATAATTATAAGCTATTACGAGAGAATACTATAGGAAGTTAGTATTATTAAAGAGATAAAATAGGGATTCTATTACCCATAGATACGTTATAAAAAGAGAATAGAGCAGTAGTGGAAAGAATAGCTGGAGATGTGGAAGCTAAAAGCTAAGATATAATAAAAAACAGTCTGCTAAAAGGCGAGATAAATGGTGTTATTAATGGAAAGACGCGTAAGAGATAACAGCTTATAAACTGGAAGAAATTAATATTAAGACGTTATTATTAGGACCTATTTTAGGTAAATAGGGATAGTGGCTAGTTAATGCGTTATACGGGACAACCTCTAGATTAGCTTATAACAAATTCTTATAATAAGGAAGGTGAATCCTATTTAATTTTTATTATTATTATTAAGGTTCCATTATAAAGGCACTATAAAGAGCTATAGTGGAAGAAGAGCGGAGGAATAGAAGATAAAGTAAGGTTCCACGCTAATAAAGAACTGGCGATGAGCTGTATTATAGAGTACCTTTTCACTAAAGAACTTCCCTAATAGTTTTAGTTAGAACTCTATAAGAGTTTATTAAGAGGTAAAGTTTTAGAGGACTAAGACCCTTAAAGGGGAGGTAATTGTAACAGGCGCTCCTAAAAGGTACATATTAGATAAGATAGATGAAGGTTTTACTAATATCCCACTAATATCCTAGAGGAGATATGGTCAGACAGACAAGGGGTAAAGGGTTTTACTAGTATCTTAAAAGGATTATATAGGGAGCTAGTTCTCCTCTAGAGAAGAACTAGCAATTAGTCTTTAAATAGAAGAGTTTAGAAAGCATTTGTTCTTTAATACGTGAAGCTTATTCTACCTTTAACTTACCTTCTACTTACCGGAGACTCTTATTCTATACTGTCGATTAGGTAATTATATGTTCCGGTTAGACTGGCCTCTTACAACTATATATAAAGATTTTAGTGTATATAGTATAGATAGTGGCTTATAAGGTAGTAAGGGGGGGGGGGGTTGTAGGACGCGCCTTATATATAGAATTAAGGATAATTTAAGGGTTATAAGGAATAAGGCCTGCCTACCAGAAGGCTGATTTAATTATACTTAATTTAAATATTTAGTAATAAGTTAATTTAATTATATAGAGGAATTTAACTTTATTAAAGTTGGTACAGCTTATTTATATTACTTACTTAACTACCTTACTATAGTAGTGTTTATACGGTTAAAATATAATAATATTAAGAGGCTATAAAAGGTGGCTTATATATAGAGGTAAGGTAAATAGTATAATCTTTTAATTATTATAATACTTAATAAACTCCTTTATAAGGTAGGAGCTATAGCTATTAAAAATTAGGAGCCTATATATACCTAGCTAGCGCCAAAAGCTATATATATTAAAGTGCTTAAGCTAATTAAAAGCTAATTTATTATTTAAATAGCCTATTTCTAATAGGCCTAATAGATAGTAGTTAGGAAGGGCTAAATTCTTAAACCACTAGTAGAGGAATTATACGTCCATAAGTATAATTATAGGTAGTAAATTAACTCTATTACTACTTATTATTTCTATTATAGTAACTAATTTATAATTTATATCTATAGAAAGGTAAGATTTTTAATAAAACTCCCTTATAATAATCTATTAGTCCTTACTAATACTAATATAGAATCCTAACTTATTAAAGTTGTATATATCTATAGGTATAACTATATACTTATTTATAATATCATAGTATTAATAAAACTACGCCTTAATATCCTTTAGCTTATATACTACTATATATTTAAGCTCTATTATCTTCTGCCTATACTTATAGTACTCTAAGTAGCGGCTAAGCTAGTGTTTAATAAAGTAAGAGCTAATAGGAAGTAGTAGCTAATCTGGATTTTTATTAGCTTAATTTAAGATCTAATTTGCTATAGAATATATTATTAGTAGTTAAGTAGTGATATATAAGGAATCTAAGTGATTAATATAACTGTAAAGAGCAAGATCTTAATTATTAGTAAGCCTTTTACCTACTATAGGCCTCTTATAACGCGATTAATGTCCTTTCTACTAAGCGCGGAGGCGTAATTTAGGAATACTGTATTGGCGCGCAGCTTCTGCAATATTGGGCTTAGTAAACTCTTAGAGTTCTTTAAGAGCCTCCTAGATCTTATTTTTAACATAAATATACTTAGTAGTTATGGCGTTAATAATATATAATAAGAATATTAATAGTATTTAGGTGTCTTGGCAAATCTAACGTTAAGGTGGGCCCTACTCGTTGAGCTGGCCGGCACTTACCTTGGTAAGTGCATCGCAACAGCGGCACGGGTAACCCGTTGGAATTCGTCCTACGGTATTAATAAGGATCCAGCCAATAAGAGTAGCTAGATCGTCGCCAGTGCTCAGATATATGAAGCTAGTGATAATGGCCAGCCGTATCACCGAATATATATATATATATTGATCTTGATTAATGTCTAATACGGTCCCAAATTTGGTCCATGCAGACGAATACCAATAAGTTTAGGTATAAAAACCCTCTAAAAAGGGCGACGTGAGAGGTAATATAATGTGTACCCCTCTAGGTAGTGTGCCCGTACTACATTAACGGGAGGAAAAATACCGTTAGGTCGCTGCTCTGAGATTCCTATAAGGGAGTGTCCTAATTGCCTATCTTACCCTATAACGAATTTTCCACTGAGGGTCTGAGAGCTTATGGGCATCGTTTTGGTGGTAACGGAGCCAAAACAAACCGAAAGTCACCATTTTCACCGCCGTATCTCGACCCTTTTATAACGTCTAGTTATTATAAAAATACTACGAGGTGGGAGCTCTTTAGTTTCTCTATCTATTGCATCGAATAACGACGTCGTAGCTATGTTATGTAAAATATTAGACATGGGCAGTCGGTCGCGTTGTGGCCAAAATCCGTCTAAAATCCGGCAAAATCGCAAAATTTGGATGCAGTTGAGAATTTAGGGTTATAATATATATAGCTAAGGAGATAAATACTTGAAGAATTTATTACATCAAACAAATATATTATAACTAGAATATCTAAGTTATGGTGTACAAAAAGACACGAAAGTTGGCTCTTAAAACATTCAAGTACCACCAAAGCTGGGACCGTAAGCTCTCAGACGCTCTTTAGAAGATTTGGGGAGGGGGGCACGTGCCCTGCCCCGTAACTAAAATCTACTTCGGAGCGTCTGATTTATGAGATAATCCTTATGTGGTTGCCTGCAGGGGGACAACGATTGACATGATGAAGCCTACTAGGCAGGTACTCGATACCCCAAGCCTAACACGTGGCTTGTAGATATTGTAAGTATAACTTTGCCGGAATTGCTCTCCTAGAATTGATTCCATGTGGCTAGGCATTCCTTAGGGAACCGCTCCGATAATCCACAATGGAACACACTCCCAGCATCCAACCCAATTGTTCCCCTTCAAGTCTTCCACCACCACACCAGCAAACGCAATCTCTCTTCTTCACCCTCCCTGCCGAGCTTCGCAACGAAATATGTAGACTCGTGTTCTCTACTTCGACACCTTCACCTCATGCACTCTCCCTGCTTCAAACTTGCCGCCGTATCTACATGGAAGCCCACCTCCTGGCCTTCTCAACCGTTACTTTCTCCACCAAGCTTTCCATCCGCTACGAACTCGCACAGCGGACTCATTGTCTCTCGCCTGCTCAGTTTAATTCAATAACCAATATTGCATTCACGGCATGCCAGAGCTACGAGAATGCGTACCTCTTAGCGAATTTCCTCGCTAATACTATTTCACTCTTCCCACGGCTAAAGAAAGTGAGGCTGTTAGTCCCGAAAATATCCACGGGAGGCCAAACCTATCTCTCGCCCTTCCCCCAGCAGGTCCCCGACTGGCTCGGCCACGCCATTTCCCTGTTTATATCCGGGAGGCCACTGGCATGGCAAGCTTCAGAGCTCTGGACGGTCTCATGGCCCCAGCAGGTGGGTAATGGCCAGTGTGTAGAGAGTTCTGAGGTCTGGGATCTCGGCGAATACGGCCATGAGGCGCGGCAAGCACAGTGGACGACGTGTTGCTTGAAGCAGAAAAATGAAAGCCAAAGGACCGTCATGGTGGAGTGCCAGGCAGTCGAGAGGCAGGAAGAAGTGAAGCATCATAAATTAAAGTTGCGTGAGTTAGAGGATGTAGCCGATCAGTTGCCCCTAAGAGTGGTTAATGGCGGTTTAGGGTTGCAGTGGGATGGAGAGGCTGAGTGGTGGACCAAGCGGAAGTACAAACGGAGCTTCTTCTCTGGGTGGCGAGGGTGACAGACGAATATTTGTTATTGTGCTGGCGAAGTTGGTTAAGAAGATGAAATACAAAGGCTGTGCATAGTTTCATAGCATTCGCTATCTAGTATTGACCACTATTCCAACTCCAAATTGAGATCTACATGGGCTGGTGGTTAGAGGGCCTTACTCAGGATCGCGGAAACCGAAGATCGGTTCCCAGACACGCCCATTTCCAGGTCTTATGGCCGAGTACAGTGGTGTTCACAGCTCGGCTGAGCGCCCGCTGGGAGCGTGGAGCCACCGGAAAAAGGTCGGCGGTACTCAACCTTTACCCATACAAAACGCGCATGAGTAGCCACAATTTGCCTTTAGCGACCATATGCATCAAATATGCGGTGTATATGCTAAGTATATATAACTACAAGATACCTATGTTAAATAGTTTATTAACGGATGCATATACTAAGCATATGCTTAGCATATACGAATAACACAGTATATCCCACCTTTTTAAAATAGTAAGTATATTATATATGCTAAGTATATATATAACCGACTACCAGTACTACGCCAATATGGCAACCAAGTGGCAATTATAACTCGTCGTTGACATTAATAGTATATCCACGGTCGATTTTTAATCGCCAGTAACGCCGCGCTCTTAATATCCGTTAAGCGCTATATGTAGAGCTAGCTAAAAGCCCTCTACTTATACTAAAATAGCAAGAATTAGCCATGGGTTAATAAAGATATTTACTTTTTAAGTTAGGCGCCGCCATCGTATAAGTAACCCACTAAACTTATACCGCACTAAAATAAGTACCTAAGGGGCTATAGATAAAGGCTTTAATAGAGAACTCCTTATATACTATTTTAAAGCTTTTCTACCTACTTAAAGCCGTCTATAAAGCTAATCTAGTAAGCATTATATCTACTCTTACTATAAATTAACCTACTATATAGCCACTTCCTCGCTAACCCTCTAGGCCTATATAGCTCGCTTAATCTCTTTAATAACCTTAAGCCATAGGGAGTATTCCTAGAGCTTATTCTACTAGCTAGCCTACTATTTACTGCCCTATTTAGAATTTAGTGCTACTATAAAAGGATTACTTTTAAGCCCTTTAGTCTACTTACGCTAAAGGGCCTATATATACTTTACTGCGCGGTATATATAATATATAGGCGGCTGCTTAGACTTAGGCCCTTACTATAAGCTTTGCAGTGTGAAGGATTGCATAAGCGACTTGATTGTAAATCTATGGAAATTAGGTGTAATATATATATAAGATTGGGTACAGGCAACAGAGACAGGTAGTAAGAAATACGAGATATACAAGGGTAGTGCTGACGCTGTCTTGGAGCCTTTTAGGCTACAGTCTTGTGTCTTAGTACAGTCTAGGTAGTCGGTTACACTTACTATAGCTATAGCTATAGCTGCAACGGCGCCAATAAAGGGAAAGCTATAGTACTTGCTTAGGCTAACGCGTACTAGCTTAATTCTGCAATAAATAAAGGCGGCGCTAATAGGTATGCCATTAGTAGGTATACCGTTAAACGCGGATATATAGATGCTAAAGAGACCTTAAGCTAAAAGGTAAGGCTACTAAATATAAGTAATTAAAGCTATAAAGACTACGCCTACTAGGACTTAGCTATATAGTTAAATAATACCTAGCCCACGTGCTCTTTAGTCGTTCTTATATACTCTCTAGTTATTTTAGGCGTCTATAGTCTTTAGGTAGTCTGTAATAGCTAGCACAGCCTAGTAGAGTATTAATAGCTAGCTAGGGCCTTCTTCCTCCTACTATAGGCAGGTTTTAACCTTCTGCGTAAAGGATAAATAGGCTTTATACTAAAAGACGGGGTGGTTTTATATAGGGTTACTTAGAAATATCTTATAGAGAACTAGTAAGTTTTATAGAATAACCTCCTAGAGATAAAATAGGAGGTTTGTAGCGCCTATAGCTATAAGGTCGTTAATCTAGCTAACCTAAGGGCTAAACTAACCCTTTTAGATATTTAGTTTTGGCTAGATTATTAAGAGTAGTATATTAGGGGGGGGGGGGGATACTTACTCTATAAATCTTAAAGTAGCCTATTTACGGTATATAGCTAGCTATTATCTATATAAACTCCTATAGTAGCGAGTTTAAATAATAGCTAACTATCTGCTTCTAGTTTTACCTACTAATATATCTAATTTAGTCCTTACTAACCCCTTTTAGCTCTACCGTTTTAATGCTAGCGCTTTATCTAATATAGGGTTTCTTCTATAAGAAGACGCTAATATACTAAAATGCCTTAGCAACCTACTTTTGCTATAAGTTATATAAGAAGGCCGCCTTATAGTCCTTAGCACTACTTTTAATTAGGCGGATATTATACTATACTAACCGCTTATTAAAGTCCAGGAATAGCTTATTACTAAGGTTCCAGTAATATAGGAGGTAAAAGCTAGCCCGCTAAGTATATAAATAAGCGGTTTCTTATTATATAGAGCCCTAATAGTCTTAAGGCGGCTATACTAGTTCTACTTATTAGCGCGTATAGTAAATATTAGGAGTATATAGCGCGTAGGGCCTTTGCCCTTAAATTTAAAGGTAAATAAGTCTAAGATCTTGGCGGAGCGCCTATTACCGCCGTAGGTAAGTATATAGTGGCCTAGTAGGATATCTATAAGCGTATAGAGGCAGTATTTTAGCGAGGAGTCTTTACGGGTCTATAGCTAGCGGTAGATATTCTTAAACTCGTCCTTTATATATCTGTTAAGCAGTATATCTCTACCCTTATTTGCAAACTAGTCCTTTTCCTATTACGCGTCCCTTTATTATAGAATCTTTAAATACTCCCTAATATTATCCTCCTATAAGGACTAGTAACTATTTATCCCTATAGCCTTCTATGCCTAATAGAGGTCTATTAAAGCTATAATATAGCTATAAACTAAGCGCTAGGAGAGCCGCGTCTTGTCCTAGGGTATGTTATTATTAACCTTACGGCTTTTTACTTTTAGTAGCCGGCCTATAACCTCCTTAATAAGAAAAAGAAGTAGCTTTTCTTCCGTAATAGTATTGTTATTATAGTACTACTTCTTTTTATAAAAGGCCTAGAAAGATACACGTTAGCTATAAGTATACTACTTTATAAAGCACCTAGCTACCTACCTTAAAACTCCTTCTACTTTAGCTTATAATTTAGAGACGTATTTTTTGGCCTTTTAGTACGTATAAGGGTAAAAATACCCTACGCGACTAATTAACGCTATTTTTAAAATAGGACACTGCTAGAGAAGCGGCGCCTAAAGGGGGGGTTTCTATTTTTTTATATATACGCAGATATAGACTGGGGAAAAGAGGTAGAGAAAGTATGCCTACCCTACTTACCGGCCGCTCAGCAACGCGGATAAGTAACCTTACCATATAGGGTAAATATATAGGCGCATAGCTAGGCTAATAGGCCAATAGTACGCGTGTATTAGCGACTTAATTAGCGGGGGTAAAGGCATTCGAATATGTGTACGGCCCGGCTGTAGGCCCAGCTATAAATATTCGCGAATGTCGACAAGGGTTGTATGTGCCACGTGCGGCTCAGCGACTAAGCAGGCGCTCTTATCTCAGTTAACTCAGACCCTTAGAGAGAAAATCTACCTACCTCCTACAAACTCCTAAACTAATTAGCGGCTAGCACTACTACACCTCTATAACCCCTGTAATTCCTACAAACTTCTAAGCCAATTAGCGACCGACGCTGTAGCCTAATGTACGCCGCAGGCGTTAGCGCTTGCGCTAGCTTTAGTAGCCAATTATAGAGCGCCGAGGTGGATTCCTCTTTAAGGGTCTGAGAGATTATAGGCGCCTTTTATAAGGGCTGTACAGCCTTGCTAGTAGAAAACAGTTCTATTGTCTTTAATGTTATATATTACCCCCTAATATAGCGCTACTTAGCTCACCAATACTTCTATTTAAAAGCTTATCTCTTACTCTATATATTGTATCTATAATAGAGCCCAATTGTTCCCCTAATAGGCGTCTATCTAGGTAGGACACTTAAAGTCCTCTATCTAGCCTTTTTAGCCTACCTACTCTTTCTAGCCTACTAGAATACTTTATTAATATATCTAAGGCTTCCTCTAATGGCGACGACTAGATAGATAATAATAGCTAACCTAATACTAGCAAGCCCAAACCTCCTTTGTTAGACTAAAGTATATAGTAGTAAAGGCGCGCGAGGAAGTTATAAGCCGTAGTTAATACCCTAAAATAAGAGGGTTGGAGCTTTGTATAATTCCTATCTACCTAGGTTAAAATAGACAATGCAGATAATAGGGGGATTATAATTAGGCACTGTTGGTATAGTTGCGTTAAAAGACAACGGCGAGCATTATTAAATGCAGTTATAAAAAATTTATAACTTAGCTATATTTAAGGGGCAGTTCTGCTAGTAGGGTCTTTTATTATAGAGCTAGACCGCCTTATCTAGGAGCTATACTTTAATACATTTAATAAGACGTTAAATATAGAGAACTTGGACTTTAAAGTCGCCTTCTGTACTATACAAGACATTACCCTAATATAGTATGCAACTTTACTATAGCTGCTTGGTAACTAGCATATCTATAAAGCAAGTTATTAGGTAGGAGGTTAAAAGGCGGAGGGTTAGGACGCTTTAGTTAGGCGGGTATATACTATTACTAGTATAATCTGTTCTTCTAGAGCTAAGAAGCGGTCTAATTTCTTTACTTTGCTTATAGATATCTATTTTATAGGCTTTAGGGTAAAAAGGAGGGTGTTTAAAACGCTATCCGGCTTTAGGCTATATTATAGCTATTATTTAGCAAATTGTATTATAAATAGTATTGCTACGGAGGTAGAGGTATATTAACTATTTTATATCTATCTCCTATAAACTCCTAGGCCAATTAAAAGAGCTCCTATAAACTTCTATAAACTCCTATAAACTTTTATAAACTCTTAGGCTAATTAGAAGAGCTTCTATGGACTTCTTTAGGGGCTAATATTTATAGAGGCATCTTAAGACCCTAGCGTATAACCCACAAACAGTGGTTATATATAATAATGTAAACTTTAATGACACAAAACGCGATAAATTGCTTATTTATATATCTGTTATATGTTTGTTAACAACCGCTACCATTATAGTCTATCCAGAATTACCTTTATCTGGGCTACGCCAATTAATACATAATCTAATAAAACTGCTATAACTTAATAATATCTTCTAGTTACCTGGCTTTATTAGAGACGAGTTAATAATAAAGATTAGCTATTATTTTATTGCTAATGTAATAAAGGGGGTTTATCTATATAGGGTAGAGCGCGTCTTTGCTAAAAGTGATCTTTTCCCTTAGATGCCAAGTATACACTATATTAATACTAGAAAGACTAAGTTCTAGCAGTTTAGTGCTATAATAGAAGATAAGGGTACTATCTAGGGTATATACAGCGTTTATAAGAATATCTTCCTTAACTAGCTTGGACTTTGGGCTTTAGATAACCCCTATAGCTCTGTATATAACGACTTTACTAATTAGCTTTAACTTGCCTATGGTGACTAGCTTACTGCGTATTATATTAGGTTAGTAAAATAGGAATAGGCCCATATGGGTTGTCCTTTTAACTGTTGGGACTGGCTCCTTGGTATACCTACATAGTTTTATATTAAGATGAATCTATGCAATACTATTATACCCATGTATTTAGCGCCTAAAGACTATTAAGAGGAGGTATACTATTGTCTGAGACCTAATGTTACTCTATAGAATTGTGCACTATTTATATGGGAGAACGCCAAGTACTATTAAGTGTTACTAATTATTAAGTAGGGCTTTATAGCGTGTGTAACAGCCCTCTTTTATATGGCTATATAGCGCCAAGGTCTTCTTACTATAATACCTAAATTGTCTAACCTATCTGATCTGTTATTATTGGAATATATAGAGAATGTTACTTAGGTAATTGGTTGCCTTACACTAGAGTAGTTTTTAGAAATAGTTAAGGATATTTAGTCTACTACTTTTACTATTAAAGTATAGAGCGGTATAGACTTAAGTAGGCGTATGTATAGTGATATTAAGTTTTAGATAATATATCGCCTGCTTTAAGAAGCTAAGCTACTTCTTACTGTTTAGCATGCCATTAAATATACCAATAGAGGTATACTACAACGGCTTGTTAACCCCCTTATTGTCTACTTCTTTAGCGCGTTATAGTATAATTACAGCCGCGAGATACTATTCTATTAGTGGAATCTTACTTTAGTAAATTTGCCTAAACTCTAGTATATAATACTAGCTTTAGGGGTTATAAACTGGCTTAGGTCTCCTAATATTTATAAGGCCGTTAATCTTAGACTAAAGTACTTAAATAGCAGCTATAAAATCGAGATAAAGTATTATAAGAACTCTACCCACAATACTAATATTATATTTAATTAAGTATATCTATTAAACGCGACGGTTAAGATAGTATGTGGCAAAATAGAGTATATATTTAGCGAGGAAATATTAGGTGCTTATACACGGGCTTTTACGGAACTTAATATGTTCCTGCTTGCTTATACCATCTATTTAAGTAATCTAGCTATACTATAAGGCCCTAGGTAGTTAGCAGGCTTATAGCTATTTAACTCTTATAATATTTTCTATACTAGTATAGATGTTTTAGTGAAGAGGATTAAGCAGTTTAACTAACTCTATATATAGGACCTATATTTAGCCACTGCTTCCTATTCTCTTTAAGATACTAATAACCTAACTAGCTTTATGGATATATAAGAGTTTACTAATATTATTAGTAATAGGTTAGATAAGGTAGATCTTACCTCCAACTAAAATATAGGCTAGAAGCTGGATATCTCTAAGCTCCTTGCCTAGATATTACTTAAACTACTATAAACTCCTAGGCTAATTAGAGCGAGGCTCTTCTACCTTTAAGCTAGAGATTAACCTAAACACAGATATTACCTAAACTGCTATAAACTCCTAGGCCAATTAGAACGGATACTAATTTCTTACTATTATTATTGTTACTCCTTTTATTTCCTCCTAAATACCATCCCTTAGACCGGCCGCGTCCTCCCATAAGCTAGTGGACTGTGCGCGCACTAAGGTGCATAGCGTTGGTGTTAAGGATTCTAGCAATCTAATTAGTCAAATCGTCTCGCTTAAGGTTGATCTGTGCTTTTGGGAGGACGCGGCCGAGGACGCGGCCGGTTTAAGGGATAAGTAGGAGTATACCGGTCTAAGCGTAGTTAATAATATTATAGCCTTAAAGGACAGTAGGAGCATAATAGTACTTAATAGGGTAGGAATGCTGTAGTGATAAAGGCTTATGTTCTTATATATAGTAGAAGAGAGACTAGCGTTATTAAACTATATAGTTTGTTAGCGGTAAACTGCTATAAACTCCTAGGCCAATTAGAACGCGCGCTAAGTTCCCTACTATTGTTATTATTCCCTAAGGTCTCCTAGTAAACTACTATAAACTCCTAGACTAATTAGAGCGCGTGCTAGGCTATAAGCTTATGCACTTTAAGGGGGTGAGAATAGTTATGGTATATTTAAGCGGCAGAATAAAGATAATCTCTATTTTAATACTACTACTCTAGAGCAGAGGCCTGCTATACTTACTCTCTCTATTTATCTATACTAGAGTAGAGGCCTGCTATACTTACTCTCTCTATTTATCTATACTAAAGCAGAGGCCTACTATGCTTGCTCTCATTCTATCTACACTAGAGTAGAGGCCCGCTATGCTTACTCTCTCTATCTATCCATACTAGAGTAGAGGCCCGCTATACTTACTCTCTCTACCCACCCTACCCTAAGATAAAGGCCCACTATGCCTATTCTAACCCATAACGCCTTGCAATTAGGCCCTTTTAAGATACTAGCTTTTACTAAAATAAGGTTAAAGCTTACCTGCAAAGGATGCCTTATAGTTAGGCCCGCCTAAAATACTAGCTTCTTTACCTATATAAGATCCAAACTAACTAGAATAAGGTTAAAGCTTACCCCATAAAGGATATATTAAAGCCGCTATATCTATCCCTCTAACCTAAACTTAGACAGGAAGTAGAATAAGGGCTTTTATAATACCTTACAGTTGCCTATAAAGGATAACTTGCGCTTAGGCCCACCCAGGACACTGGCTTCTTTACTTATATAGGATTTAAACCAATTGGAATAAGGTTAAAGCTTACCTATAAAGAGATACCAGTCTCCGCTGTAGCTATTAATCCTATACTATGCCTTTTTACGCTATTATACCTAAACCCCTAGCTTCTAGAGGAGGCGGCGGCGGCCCCTTTAGAAGAAGAGACTAAGGGGAAGAAGGTGGTAACTGTAAGCCTCTCTAGGACTTATGTTACTTTAATAGACTGCACCCACTAGAGCGGGCCGCCATATAATAGTAAGTATAGGTGTTACTGGGCCTGCTTACCTGCTAAGAACCCTTTCTAGAGTAGGCCCAGTATTCCTCGTCCCTTACTTAGTAAGTTAAGTACTAATCCTCTTCTATAAGCTGCTTACCTAGTTTTATCTCTATAATCCTCCTAATATAAGAGGTGTTTTTGGCGCCTACTAACACTAGGAGGTCTAACTACTATTTACCTACAACCGCAGGTATATAGTTAACAGTGGCCTTCCTATAGAGGGCCCAGTTCTATAGGAGCCACTATTAGTCCGCCTACTAGGCGGCTGTAAAGCCAGCCTAAGCAAGGGGCAGCGGTAGGGCCGCAAGCGGTAGTGGCAGCGGTGGTAGTAGTAGTAGTAGTAGTAGAGAAGGAAGTAGTAGTGATAGTAATAGTAATCTATATGCTATGTTAGCTAACATTTAGGATATAAGGCATTGTAAAATATATGGTGCATTAGGCCACTAGCTAATACTATTATTATTATTATTATTATTATTATTGCTAGGAGGTAGTATAGAAAAGGGATTAGAAATAGGAATAGGGGCGGGGATAGAAATGGGGGGAGCGCGAGCGCGGTAAGGGCGAGGAGGGCTATAGAATTGGTTAGTAAACGGCCTCTCTAAGTAGGGAAGTAGTTAGAAGCTTAGGTTAATTTGCTAAAGCTCTAATCAACCTCTTAGTATAGGAAAATACTTATAGAGGGTGCCGGACGCGACCTAAATATAGGGCTCTGTAATGGAGCGTAGAGGCAGCAGCAAGAATGGCCTCCTTACTAATTACTAGGTATAAAGCACCTAGGCTATAGGGGGAGTTATTATAAATAATTTTTAAAAAAAATTGTTAGTATTAGTGTTGTAGAGAGAAATTAGGGGCGTAGATAACTATAAGTACTAGCTTATCTACTTTACCTTCGTAAATATTTACCATAATCTAATACTTATTTACCTTATATTATTAAGTCACTAGCGCAAAACTTCTAAAGACTTTTATAAACTCCTAGACTAATTAAAAGACTCCTATAAACTCTTAGGCCAATTAGAATATATTATAATATTTTAAGTAGAGGTTGCGGGTTTATATATAAGATTCTATATAAAATCCACTATGTAAACTCCTGCCGACTCCTACTAACTCTTATTAACTCCTACTAACTCTTACTAACTTCTACTAACTCTTATTAATTCCTAGACCAAGCTATCTCTATCTATAATTCTATAAAGAAATTCTCTTTACCCCTTGGTGTTGCTATCTTAATATGCCCAGATCTAGTTTTTGGAGTAAATATAAGTACTATATCTGTATTTGTATCCCTCTCCTATATAACTGTCTAATATTTAGTAGGCGAGTCCCTTTAGTTACTAATTTATCTTTTCTAACTAGGCGTTAAGACCACCTATAACTAGGATATAACTAGAATGGCGGGCTAAGAATTAAGAACAGCCATAACCTAAGAATTAAAACTGGCTGTATCCTAGGAGTTAGGAACTACAGTATCTTAAGTATTAGGAGCAGCAATATCCTAAGAGCCTATAATGGATATATTATGCGTTATAGGCGTAGAGATCAGTCTCTAAATATCCTTAAGTATCTATACCGGGCGTTTAATACCCTTTAGTATAGCTAGAAGTAGAGTATTAGATAGAGAGCCTAGCGCGCTAATTCTACTAGTAACTTAACTTCTAAGTAACGAAGCTGGCATATCTACTACGCTTTATACTGCCTTCTATATAGCAACTTAGACGGCAAGACTATTATCCCATCGCCAAATATGCGTAGTATACTCCACCGGTATAGATGGCTGCTTTAGCAACTTATATACTACTAAGGCCTCACCCTAAGCAGCTTTTACCCATCTTTTCTATACTAGATTGCTCTTATAAGTAGTCCTAACTATCTTAACTATGCCTTTTAATTGCTTAATTAACTAATCACTATAGGTATTATAATATCGCCATAGGATAAGTAGGGGAGCTGCACTTTCTAGTAAATCCACTATAAGTGTCTCCTAAAAGGTATTAGGCGTGGTCCTATTATATCGATACGCAAGCTGCTAGTAATATTTCTTGTCTATAAATATAGACAATGGCATAGGGAAGTGTTAATATTTGCTAGCATATATTAACTCTGCCTACTTAACCGCCTACTTATTAATAAACCTTAATATAATATTAGGCTAGGTGCTAGCCCTTAGCTAATAAAGCGGTGCTAAAGTATTAAGGGCTAATATTAACGTAGGAAATAATAAGGGATTGTATTAATTATAGCACTAATTAGTTGGGGCGCAAATAACATGGTTTAAGACTGCTAGTGATAACTTATCCTTTCTTAGGAAGGTAAGGAAGGCCTTTTAATAATATCCACCGTTTACTATTTCCTTCTATTTAGTTAATATCTTCTCACAACTAGCTATTTTAGCCTTTAACTAGAATGGAAGGTTACTATTGGCTATAGAATCGCAACTTATAGCTAATACCTCCAAGGCAACACTCTCTGCATTACTAATATCGCTAGGTGTATAACTCTGGGTAAGTTAACTCAGTCTATATCTGGCAGGTAGGCTATTACGTCCTCTCTAAGGCGCTTAAGTAGGCCACGGCTTTATATGCGGTAGTAATAGCTTCCATCCTAGCTTATTTACTCCCTCTATATTAAACGCCCAGTACAGTAAGAAGATAAAGCCTATACTAGTGCGGTTCTTTCCTTATCTACCTTAACTAATCCACTGCCACGCGTTACCTAGGCTCTTTATAATTAGAAACCCCTAAATAATTACACGCTTAATATCTGCAATATTTATACCCATGCTAAAAGAGGTTGTAGCCATTATAATTTAGATAACAGAAAAAGGCTTCTTAAACTCTATATACCGTTGGTCGCAATTATACTCCTATATAGTGGCAGTAAACTCCTAGATTACACTACTAATATAAAAGGCCTTGCTATTATTATTGGCCCCTCTTATATACGCCTTAGACTTCTAGAGTAGCACATTCTAGAGGTACTCTGCTATATCCTAAATAGAAATTCGACTATTAATAAAGACTATTGTCTTTAGTATGCGTATAGGTATCAGTGTTCTATTGCCGTCTATATAGTTATTTAATAAAAAATATAGGTTCTTATATAAATCTACCTTTTGCCTAAAAATCGGCTATATATATATAGATATGTCTAGACAATTAATAGATGTTTTTATAACCTTAATCTAGTATAGATAAATACTAACTACTTAGAACCTAGCGCGTAATAGAACTAATCTATCCACCTTTTTATTAAGTATTATAGAATAGGTAAACTAAATAATACTTAGATAGAAGATTATCTATAGCTTGCCTAGCATTAAGTAGGCTAGTTAGAAGCTTTCCCAATCCTTTACCAGATAATATTTATTAATTATAACTAGCCTAATCTAAGACTGCAGCTCTAGCCCTTTTAAGGCGTCCTGGAACGACTTTATTAACGCCTACTTAGGTCCAAAAAGTATATATATATACACCCCTTTCTAAATCTTTGCAATTAGATCCTTCTCTTAACTTCTTATCTTAGTGTTAATAAGAACTAGATTAGACTTATCTATCTTTTTAATATTATCTAACTGCTTATTACTAAGCTTATTTAACAGTATAATCTAAATAGTAATCTTACTAGTAAGGACAGAATATATATAGAAGATTAGACTTTTACTAAAGCCTATATAGGCAATAAGAAGAGTATTATCTTTCCTAAATATAAGCCAATATAGAGTACGCACCTACTTATTACGCGGCTTAAAGTCTTTAAGCCATAGATAGGTTTAAAAAAGAATTTGCTAAAGGTAAAGACTAATAACCTTATGCTAGAATGGTACATTCTCTATATACCCTGCCTATTAGATAACTAATAGTAATTGCTTTATGCTTAGACTTTAAATTAACTGTAGAGTCTCTGGGATAGAACTATAATTAGCTAACAGTTATGATATAGGTAACTCCACTGCCCTACCCTAAAATATAAGGTAAGGATATAGATAGGGAGTCCAATAATAGAATAATAGAGTATATTGTATAGACAGACAAATCCTTAAGGGAAAAAGGAGGAGTCTATATACGAAGTAGGAAGGGTTTTCCCTAGGTATGTGTAGCGCACGTGCCTTATAGGCAAGTCACCCCTAGGTCGCCCCAGGGTCGCCTATCCCTTACGGCTATATAACTATCTACTTAGGTTTTACCTAACAATGCCCCCCCCTTTAAAAGGATTGCCCCTAATCCTTTATATGCTTAAGCCTTAATAAAACCCTATAAAAAACCTTAATAAGGAAAAAATTTAGAGGCGAAAGAGTATCTTGATTTTGCGTATAGAGAGATAGGTAGTATATATGCGCGGCCTAGAGATATTAAGGAACTTCAACCAGCGGTTAAAGTTATCTAATTAGTTAGATTTGCCTTATTAAGACTCCCCTACATTTAACCAAGCTAATAGTAATTTTCTATACCCGGTATAGAAAATCCTAATTAGTTTATTTAACACTTGGAGCTAGTAGAGCTTAACACTATTACCTAAATTTAATAGACCATTAGAAATATTCTAAAAGCTTACTTATATAGGCAGGTCACTAGTACCTCGTGGGTAGGTAGTAGGTTATTTATATATAGCCAGATTTATAGACGGTAAGGCTGTATACCTATTAAATCCACTACTAACCCTGCTTTAGCCTTGCGCTATATTAGCGTAGCACTGTATATACTTTACGGGTAGGTTATAGGTTACTTATATATAGCCAGATTTATGGACAGTAAGGCTATATACCTATTAAATCCACCGCTAACCCTGCTTTAGCCTTATGCGTTATCTATATAGCATATGCATAGAATAGTATAAGTTGTTAGTATAGGTTGCTGCTAGTAAGTTACCAAAAGGTCTTAGACCCTAGTTAAGTAGACCCTAGTTAAAGCGGGCCTATTCTCTAATATAAATAATCTGCTAAGCTAGCATATAGTAACGGACTAGGTTTAGAAAGGGTATTTTTTAAATTAAGTTTTGTTATTAATGTCGCTATAGCCTCGCCTATAAGTTGCCTATAAGTCGCTAGCACAACCAGGTTGCGTTAGAGTATAGCTTATATAGGATATTAGTAAATTACGCTTTACCCTATATATATACCGCAGTTCTTACTATAAGCATTAACTTATTCTTTAATCCCTTAGAACATCCTCTACTCCGCTTTTATGTAGGTTATATCTTAGCAGTAGTACTTACTTTTTGCCTACGCTTTAGCTATAAGGCTAGGGTGTCCCACTTACAGTACTTATCTAGCAGTTATTAATAATTTTTAAGTTCTGTCTTATATTTCTATTTATTATACTTATTTGGCCATCCTAGCCATTTAATAAGGTACTATAGTTGTCTAGCACAATCCTAGTAGGTAACAATTACTTCTACCTCCCAGCTACCTTCTTTAAGCTCTTCCACTACTAGGGGTTAAAACCTAGGGCATGACCTATAAGGCTCTAGTAAGGAGATATAGAAGACTAGGTAGAGCTATACTATAGTAGGTAGGAGCTCTAGCTTATATACTTGCTGCCCTACATACTCTAGGATCTAAAACAGTCCTATAAACTTGTAATTAAGCTTCCTATAGGGATGTTTTATGCGGATATTTTTAGAGAAGAGTAGGACTTATTTACCAACGGTAAAGTGCTTAGCCAGATAGTAACAATTATAGTATTTTACCTAAAGCTTTTAGGCGTGCATTATTAACGCCGCCGCCGCCTTATATATATGGCATAGGCGTTATAGATACGTCTCTACAAGTTAGATATTTATTAACTTAGACCCCTCCCCACCTTACTAAGCGTCTTAGATGCTATCCAGAACTCTATTTAGGATATTTAGTAGCTGGCCATAGGCAAGCTTAATAGGGGAATACTTTATTATAGTATAGACCTTAGAGTTATAGGTAAAGGCTACTTCTTTAAGTAGGGAGGCCTAATTAGACTATTCCTAGTTCGTAAATATATATAGGTATGCCTTAAGCTCCTAGTTCTAATACTCCATCTAACTATCTATTTGTGGGTGGAATATAGTGCTAAGTTTATGTTAAACGCAAAGATGGTAGCATATAGTGCTTTGGTACTTGCTTATAAATACACTACCCCTATTAGAGATAATATTATGTAGAGGCCCTATTTATATAAAGACTCTAAATAAGAGTTCTGCAAGTTATATAGCATTAATTATCTTATATACTAGATAGTAGCGCACTAGCTTTATAAAACGGTCTATAAGGATAAGGACAGAGTTATACTTTACGCTATTAGGAGTCTTAGACTTTAGGAGATCTATAATAAAGTTAAGTAAATAATGCCGCTAGGCTTAGGTGGGGATCTAGAGAGGCTATAGCTTACTATAGGGTTTATAGCGGCGCGATTTAAAGTGTTAGTAGGTATTATAGTTATCTAGGTATTTACGGAGGTCCTAGGTAAGACCGTTCTAAGCGTACTTCCATATAATTACCTTAAAGGTATAGTTAAAACTATAGTGGCCGCTTATAGGATTATTATAATTCCGCTTAAGGGTCTCCTATTATAGTAGTATACAATTTAGCACCTAGACCTTATTATTTTGCCTTAGGAGTCCTTAATTATTAAAGGTATAGTCCTTATTACTAGTAAGGACTTACCTTTAAGTTAACTAATTATATATAGAGCATATAAAGGCGTCCCTTTTTTATACTCTATAAATAAAATTAACTAGTAACTTAGGGGGGTGTTCTATAAATACTATTTCGGCTAAGGTAGCTACTACTACCTCTTACTATAGCACGGGACTCTATATAAAGTTGGTGCCAGTAAAGTAATATATAATGCGTAGGTAACTTGCTAGGTTATTATAGGGGACTATAGCCTAGGCCAAGGGGTCTTCCCTAGGGTTAAGCGCTATTAGGCCGGTTAAAGTAGTCTTAAAGAGAATAGTAGGACGCTCTAGTCCGCTAGCGCCAAGTTTGCAAGAGTTACTTATATACTGTATACATGCTACTTACTAGTGTGGTATAGCAGTACTAGGGCCGCCTATAAGGCCTATAACCCGTAACTTTTGCTATAATATAGGCAGCATGGCATTAAAGACTATCTTCTTACTGCTATTTTTAAAGCCTTTAGCATAATCTAGGCGCCAGGATAGTATATTAGTAGGATTTACTTTACCATCGGCAAAATATGGTACCCTTTTAATGGCCTCAATGGTTGGTGGTTGACGCAATTGGCGCGCAGTTGAGGTCATTTGGCAACTCGACCGACTAGCCTATGTCGTGTTTTTTTAACACGCAGCCTGCGCGCAACCTGCTAGTAATCTGCGCATTTGGCAACCATAATTATATTTACCTCTTTTATACTAATAACATATTTTAAATAAATAAAAGCTACTTTAAAGCTATTTATAAGGCTAGTAAAATAAATAATATTATTTTAGATAATTTAATATAATATAGCGATGGTTCTCTTTTACCTATCTACCTATTAACTTACCTACCTGCCTACATCGCCTACCTATCTGTATTGCCTACCTGTTTGCATCTGCCTACCTGTCTATATCTACCTACCCGTTAGCATCTGCCTACCTGTCTGCATCTACTTGCCTGTCTGTATCTGCTTACCTGTCTACATTGCCTACCTGTCTGCATTGCCTACCTGTCTGCATCGCCTACCTATTTGCATCTGCCTACCTGTCTATATCTACCTACCCGTTAGCATCTGCCTACCTGTCTGCATCTGCTTGCCTGTCTGTATCTGCTTACCTGTCTGCATTGCCTACCTGTCTGCATTGCCTACCTGTCTGCATTGCCTACCTGTCTGCATCGCCTACCTGTTTGTATCTGCCTACCTGTCTATATCTGCCTACCCGTTAGCATCTGCCTACCTGTCTGCATCTGCTTGCCTGTCTGCATCTGCTTACCTGTCTGCATCTGCTTGCCTGTCTGTATCTGCTTACCTGTCTATATCTGCCTACCCGTTAGCATCTCCCTATTTGTGCCTACCTGTCTGTGCTACCTTGATTCGATCAATTGATCGAATCGTTTATAGTGCTTGCTGGCTAGTCGTTGTTGTCTAGCTCTGGCGACGGTCGTCTGGTTTTAGCGACGGTCGTCTAGCTCTGGCGACAGTTGTCTAGTTCTAGCGATGGTTATCTGGTTCTGGTAACGGTCGTCTGGTTCTGGCGACGGTTGTCTGGTTCTAGCGACGGTCGTCTGGTTCTGGCGACGGTCGTCTGGCTCTGGCGACGGTCGTCTGGTTCTAGCGACGGTTGTCTAGCTCTGGCGACAGTTGTCTGGTTCTGGCGACGGTCGTCTGGCTCTGGCGACGGTCGTTTGGTTTTGGCGACAGTCGTCTGACTCTGGAGACGGTCGTCTAGTTCTGGCGACGGTCGTCTGGCTCTAGCGACGGTTGTCTGGTTCTAGCGACAGTTGTTTGGCTTTGGCGATAGTCGTCTGGCTTTGGCGACGGTCGTCTGGTTTTGGTAACGGTCGTCTGGTTCTAGCGATAGTTATCTAGTTCTAGCAACGGTCCTCTGCTGGCTGCCGTTCTAGTGCCTCCCTAGGTAGGGAGGATGTAAGGAAGGAAAGAAGGGTAAAAAATAAGGTGGCTACATAGGTAGAGACACGTGTAGACGCTATTGGGAATATAGCGGGGACCCGATGCAGAGCTTCGTGTAGAGCCTCCGTATGTAGAGCTTCGCGCAGAGCCTTGTGCAGAGCCTCTGTACGTAGAGCTTCGTATAGAGCTTCGTGTAGAGCTTCGTGTAGAGCCTCCGTATGCAGAGCTTCGCGCAGAGCCTTATGTAGAGCTTC
>Ga0307507_10000376_pt1 | contig 91921 bp, 22 predicted proteins | sample 7_EM_MG_FD_207223 | JGI IMG/M metagenome (GOLD analysis project Ga0307507, IMG submission 207223) | Populus trichocarpa ectomycorrhiza microbial communities from riparian zone in the Pacific Northwest, United States - 7_EM | ecosystem: Host-associated > Plants > Roots > Unclassified | place...
TCCGCTTTCTTACCACCCCCCCCCCCCCCCCCCCCCGGGCTATAATTTGTCCAAGAAATGGTAGATCTTCTTCTTGCTAAATAAGGTAGAACCCCCATTAGCAAGTGCTGGACCTTAAACTTTATTAAGCGTCGTATGGAGATTAAAACAAAGTTTAATTATAGGTACGACTATAAGAGAGCACAATGCGAAGATCTAGTTGTTATTAGAGTGTGGTTTAAGCTTATATAAAACGCAATTGCAAAGTGCGGAATTGCCGGTGAGGATATTTACAACTTTAATAAAGCCAGATTCCTTATGGGGGTTATTGCTACTACAAAGGTAGTTACAAGCTTAGAAGCACGAAGTTGTCCAAAAGCTATTTAGCCAGGGAATTAAGAATGGGTTATAATTATCCAGGGTATTAATTCATACGGCTAGGCTATCCCATCATTTATTATTTTTAAGGGGCAGTACTACCTCTTAGCCTGGTATAAAGAATCCGGCTTACCTTATAATTGGGTAATTATATTAAGCGAGAATGGATGGACTATGAACGAAATTGGATATAAGTGGATTTAGCACTTTAATAAGCATGTAAAGCATTATATAACTAGGAGATACCATCTTCTAATCCTTAACGGCCACAAGAGCTATATTTTAGCTTAATTCTAGCAGTTTTATAAGGAAAACGAAATTATTACGCTCTATATACCACCTTATTTATCTCATCTCCTTTAGCCACTTAATGTTGGCTGTTTTAGCCCACTCAAAACGTCGTATAGGTGGCATATTGAGAATCTTATACAGCTCCATATTAACCATATTACTAAGCTTAAGTTTCTTCCTATCTTTAAGGAAGCATTTAAAGCTGCTTTTACTAAGCAGAATATCCAAAGCGGATTTAGAGCTATAGGGCTAGTACCGTATAATCCAGAAAACGTCCTTTCTTGTCTAAATCTCAGATTAAAAACCCCAACACCACCACCTACTTAGGACATAAACTGGACCTTAAAAACGCCCCAGAACCTAAAAGAGCTTAATAGCTAAACGGAGCTAATTAAGAATTGAATTTTATAACGTCAGAATAGCTCTCTAAGTTTAATTAACAAGGCACTTAGCCAGCTTGCTAAGGGGGCTTAAATTATAATACATTCGGCCGTCCTTCTTAAGGCGGAGGTTAAGGCTCTATAGGAGGCAAATTAGGTTAAAAAAACAAAGGAAAAGGAAGTGAAAGAAGCGTATTATACAAGGTGGTAGCCTTACCGTACAGGATCGTAATAATATTGTATAAAGGACTGTAATTGAACCCCAAATTCGGTAGGAGGTAGAGGGCTTAGAGGTTAAGCAACGGCGCTGTGGTTTATGTAATAATTTTGGACATAATACTTGTACATATGCAAGACATTAGGAATCTATTATGAACTAGAAAAGGCAATTATTTATAGCATTAGTGGTAATAATTAAAATTATAGTCTGGTTTTGGTGTTCTGCTAGGCGACTCGCTTATATATATATACGGGGCATATATATAGTAAAGCTTAGGACTTCTACCTACGTTATTACTTTAACTACGTTATTAGTAAGGTTAATTAGTAGCTTTATTAGGCATAGTAAATAATATATATAAGAATTCCGCGTAATAAGGCAAATATAAAGATACTGTACTATATTAATAGGAATATAGCAATCTAGCTATATACTATATATTTAGCTTATTACTCTACTTTAGCCTTATAGGTGGTTAAACCCTATATAGGGTTAATATATACGTAGCGTATATAAAATATAATATTATATACCATAATATTTTCGCTTTAACGTTAAATGTCCAATATAGGTATATTCTTATTTTAGTTCTTAAATTTTATATTCTATAAGAAGATAAAGGTATTAAATATCCACTTAGGCGGTTATTAATAATAAAGGCCAGGCAGTATATTATAGTTTAGTATTACTGCTGCTAGAATAACTAATAAACTTAATCTATATATAATAAGCATATATTATGCATACGCTAGCTATATGCATACTTTATACTAAAAAAATATTATTAGTCTACTTTTACTATATACGCCTTTTTATATACTAGGGTAGATATACTACCGCTATAATCATAGAATACTATAGTAGTAGCTATATATTATAAGTATATATTTAATATATATAAATAATACTTATTTCTCTATACTTTGCTTAAGCTTTTTATTAATCTCTACCGCCTAGTATAGACGACTACTATGCTTTTAAAGGTTATTAATTAATTAAAGCTTAACCCTATTATATATGGGGTATATATAAAGGATATCCTTATAGGCGTACTCGCAGTATCTAATGCCGCTATATTTAAACGCTTAATAAAATACTTTTCTACTTTTCTAATTATTTTCTCTAAGAAGCTATAGTTATATAATTCTAGGGTTTATAACGGGCGCTCCTAAAAGGTATATATTAGATAAGATAGATAAAGGTTTTACTAATATCCCACTAATGTCCTAAAAGAGATATAATTAGACAGATAAGGGGTAAAGGGTTTTACTAGTGTCTTAAAAGGATTATAAAGAGAGCTGGTTCTCCTCTAGAGAAGAACTAGCAATTAGTCTTTAAATAGAAGAGGTTAGAAAGTATTCGTCCTTTAATATATAAAGCTTGTTCTACCTTTAACTTACCTTTTACTTACCTATAACTCTTATTCTACACTATTAATTAGACAATTATACATTCTAGTTAGACTGGCCTCTTATAATTCTAATCGCTTATAATCCTTTATAGAAGGAATGTATGGCTATTAATTAATAATAACGGGCTATACTTCCTTACCCCCTAAAACGATGCCCTTACTATAAAAGGCTAATAAAGTCTCCCCAAAGGAGCGCATTTCCTCTACTTATAAAGGAATAGACTAAGAAGCCACGGCTGGTCTATCTAACCTTCTAAAACCCTTAGGAATAATTACTGCTAAGGAGTTATTAAAGTAGTTACTATATGAGACCCTATAAAAAATAAAGGAGTTGGAGATATAATTAAGATAAGTATATTTAGACTATTAAGAATAATTATAAGGATAATTAGGAGAAGTATAAATACCCTAGATATAAAGCGGACTTAAAGGGGTAATACTGTACTATATTATAATATTAGAAAAACCTAAATTCCATATAAAGGAACCCAATAAGTATAATAGTAATAGTCTCCAGAACTATAATTGTTTTATTTATTAATGCAAAACTAAGTTTTGGCTATATTTAAAATATTACTCTAATAAGTATAATTAGACACTAATTGCTTCTACCTTCCTGCGTAGCACTATTAAGAGTTTATAAATACGCTACAAGAAGAAACTTACTATACTCCTTAAATTTAGTAAACTTAAGTCCTAGTTAGTTAATTAGGTCTAAGACCCTATTAATTAAGAGATATATTATAACTAGTAATACTATAATGCTAAATAGTAAGAAGGCCAGAGCGTAGTCTAGTTTATAAACTACTTAGAAGAGCTAGAAGATAATATACCCTACTTTAACCTTATAGAATAACGCTATATAACTTTACTTGCTACTTACCAAGTTACAAACTAAGATTTAATAGGCTATATAAAGGAAAGGCGAAATTTCTACCTCTTAAGAAAGGCTTATCTTTAAAGCTACTTAGATTAAAAATACTAAAAGAGACTATTTAGGCAAGTAAAAGGAACAAAATGCTAATAATAAAGAGGGTAAAACTAGACCTAGCTTTAATAAAAGGGGTAGATTCTAACCTAACTACTCTATAGAAGGATAACGCGAGTAGGCCTTACAACCTTAGAGTAATGCTAGTTAACCCTAGAATAATAATAGGCAGAAACCGTGGAACTAAGAGTTATATAGCTATTATAACTGCGGCAAAAAAAGGCTATATATAGCGCTTCTGCCAGTAAAAGAAGTAAAAGTTAGCTTAATTAGGAAAAGAAGGAGCCTAGTAGACCTTTACTCCCTTATACTAGGCTAGTAAAAGAAGGAGGGAGTAAGCTACTATGCCGGAAAATATAAGGGGTACTTTGACTTCAAGCAACTATAAATCAGCGCACACTCCGACCCTTACTAGAATTAAGTTTAAATAGCATACTATGTTATTTTTAAACATGTAGGACCCCTCATACCTAAAAAATTATATTCGCATCGTCGCCTCGCGCCTAATTTACAGAGAGCCCTATTCTTTGGCATAATAGAGTTCCTTCCCTATAGCACCAGTTAAGCTCTTACTACTCTATAATACTTAAAAACAGTCTTATCCGAGCCTTTAAGCCTTACTACAATAATAAGAAGTCATTATCAGCCTTACGTCTGCTGTTAGGCGCAAAGTTATACAAGGTCGCCACCTTGGTTGGTACTTCCGATCCGAGCAATTACTAATTCTGGTTAGTGCAAAGCGACCCCGCGTGTCGTAACATAATCTTCACAGTGTAATTTACGTATGCCAAGCTTGTGGCTGCCAGGCGTAATTATGGCTGTGCAGATGACTCTGGAGCAGCTAGCAAATAACACACACTAATAAGCGTCAGACGCATCTCGAAGTGCCATATGCTTTATTACAATTTCATCCTCTCTTCCTATATGACACTTACGTACGTCACCCTTGAAGCAAGTTCCAACACTTTTCTAGTACATTCGCGCCACTGGGGCCTTCCATGGCGCTACTGGGGCCTTCGCTGGCTCTGACCCTTCGCTCACCGCCCCCGTAAGCTTGTCCGGGTCCCGTTACAGCAGGGCTCTTGTTGTCCCTTCCATCGAATCGGTCATTTCCGCCCTGATACGGAGGGGGGCCGGGAGGGCTATTCATGTATGGGCCGCTTGGCGGAGGGGTTGCCTTATCTTTCTTGCGGTTGCCGGAGAGAGCAGAGCGAGCCGAGTCCCCATCATCGTCTTTTTTCTCCAGGAAGCCCATGGTGGTTGTGTTCCTGGATTGTGTGAGCAAGGGTGAGGGTTGACTTGAGGTCGAGGTCGAAGGCGCGGCTAGTAAATGTGGGGTCGTACTTAATGAATGATTGGGTGGAGATTCAAGGTGATCGCACACTGAGGGAAAGAGAAAATTTCAAGATTCGAAGTGAAGAGCAAGTGACAAAAGGGGCTGCGGAAGTATTTTAACGTGAGAGTGTTAGAGGAACAAAGGGTACGGTACGCTCAACGTTTCGAACCCAACCAGCGGCTGACGAGCCGAAGCCGTCGTGGATGCCAAGCTGTGGCGCGAACTCAGTCGTAGATGCTAGAAATAGATTAGGTGGCCACGCACGGATTCCTTCATTCCAACCTCGAAATTTCCAATGTTCGCAATTGAATATTTAACGATTCCTCTCGCATCTCTAAAATAGCCTTCACGTCAATCAATTCACGTTAGTTAGATAGTGAATGTCAATGGAATGTCAGACTGCCCCATGGAGTGTGATTTCCGCTAGCTGACAGGACTCATCGCTGCACGAAGGAGTCAGCTACCTAACCGGGAGGTTCGTCAGAGTCGTTCTAGTCGCTGTAAAGGTCGCAAAGTCGCTCAATGAAAATGAGAAGACCCGGCAACATGGTCCTCTATGGTTCCTCCTGACTCGGTTCACGAAGAACCCGCATGCACTCACGTACTGTGTACAAGATCAATTTGGAGCATGACCTACTGGCACCGCCGTTCAAGGACGCCTGATTATTCTCTTCCCTCACCAACTGCCAAACTATCTCTTCCACGCTACTTAGGGTCATTGTCGTTGGTTATTGTCGAAAAAATCCCTCCCTTGAATAATTTGTAGGATTTCTTGCTATTCCCTGAGGCAAAGCGCCCCCTAATCTGGTTAGGGTACTCCGAGGTCACTTTGGACTTGGAAAGCCTTCATAATGCGTATATAGAGGTTGCTTCTCCCTTCGGATACCAACCGTTCTTTCTCTCAATCTGTGCTGCTTCAGCTTCCTCTACATTCAATTCTCCCCATTCCTTTTGACGATCTGCCGGACTCGGTGTCTTTGCTCTGATAACTAGATGTCGTACGCTTTCCAACGCCTTCCGTTGCATTCCTGCTCTTGTGAATTGGAATCCTAGCAGAGGAAGAGCGTTCGCTGCCTAGAGAAGGCTTTTCTGTCATGGATTGTTCTTTGGTGAGGGAGATGAGGGGGTGTCAAAACCATTGAGACTGAAAGCTGCTCGATATGAAAGCGGAGTGGAAGGGCACTCGAGCCGTGTTACCATCATCTCCAGTTTGTGGTTCAATTTGGAAGGGCTTTCTCACCGTGCATGATCGGGACGTTGTCCATGTCTTGGCGTCAAACTCGAGTGTTAGCAGTAATCTGGAGAGACGACGGCGGTAGCCGGGATTCAAGTTCCATCCTGTTGTCTTGATCATAGGTACGGACCGAGAAGCTGGGTGACGCTGTCTAGCACTTAGTCTACCCATAGCATACACACCCGCGGAAACTTCTTTAGTCTCCATCTCTTGGACGTGCTCAATATCCCCTTCCGCATCATAGCATGTTCTAATCGCATCCTCCTGGAAGCTCTGCTCGTTGCTTGCCTCACCATCTTCCTCTGCTGAATGCTGCTCTGCATCAGCCTCACCCTTATTCTGCGCTTCATAGGCCTTTTCCCCAGAGGCATTTTCATCCAAATTGCCACTCTCTGCTCAGTGTTAGCATGCGTATTTTGGGTGAATGTCTTGTAAGCTCCTGTGGTTTGCCAGTAGAAGAAGATTCTTGGAAGTGATTGTCTTGAAAGGATGGCTGCGAAATGCCGGAGCCTCCTTGTCCCGGAAGACCATATAGGCTCTGTCCAGAGTCATACGTAAGACTGTGTGCATGAGAAGCTACTGAGCCTTAGGGGGTTTGAGATGGCGCAACATAGCCTCCTTGGCCCGGTAAGCCGTACAAAGCATTGAGAACCTGTCTATCAATAGAAAGCGTGTAATTAACCGGCTGCTATTAGACTTGATAAAAATTCGCTGGAAGGGTGGCAGGTAGTAGTATTTGATTGAGTAGACACATGTATGTTTCTGTTAAGACCGTCCTTACAAAACGTACATCCACTGTGTAAAAATTAATCCCACGCTTTCTAAACTATTATATATTAGCCAGAGCATGAATGACAACCCAACATCAAAATACCTTGCCGTTTAGCAATTGAGTTGTGAGCTCAAGAAGCCTTGATACACGAATTCCCAAGCTGCACACTGCATCTTAGCGTCCAAAGAGCCCAATCCTTCCGAATTTGTGCAGCTTGCTATCGCATCTCGTACAAAGGACGAGGCTGCCCATCTAGCTCGGATACCGCTGCCTGTCTCTCCATTCCTCTCGCGTGGGACTGGTTCTCATACTGATTGCCAACCGGATACGGCTGCCCTATCTGGGTTGCTTCAGGATGTTCCTGAACCAGCTGCGTCGCCTGTTGCGAGCGGCGTTTCCCCCATACATATCCGAACCATAGCATTGCTATTAACGCGAGGACACCGACGGAAACACAGACGCCTATGCCTGCCTTTGCGCCTGGGCTTAGACCGCCAGAGGGGGTGGAAGTTGGGAGTGGTGAGGAAGTTGACGTCGTCGAAGGTACCATTTGGGCGGGAGTTGCAGGAGTCTATGGAGGTAGAAGGGCGTCATTAGCCCATGTATCATACAGAGACGTCAACATATCGGCTGCTTACGCTGGTTGGCCCTGGTGAGCTAGTCGTGGAGACGAAGTCCGTAGACTGGAAGCGCACTTGTATAGCGAATGCGTTGATAGCGCCGTTTTGATTATACGTCTCCAGAGCCAGAGACGTAGAGAAACGGTCTGACGCGGTGACTTGTAGGGTTCCTGTCCCGGTAAACTGTGATGCGCAGCCGAAATTCGATTGGAAGGGCCAGCGGTTGAGTTGCTTAGAGGTAAGGCAGCGGAAAGTGTGTACCCTATGTATTTACGTACAATCAGTGCCTTTTCTCTTAAAAGTATGAATCGCCGGGGGTGCGCGTACGTAGGACAACATGTATACACCGTCTCGGTGAACTGATTGATAGTATTGAGCGAGGAGCAAGCGGGCGTGTAGCCAGAAGGACAGTGTGCTGGTGAATAGTACGCCGTCGAATCGATTCGGTAGGCTGTGGGCAGACAGTCCGATGTACTGGGTGGGCCCTGAAGTAAATAATAGCATTGATCGTTGCTAGGGCATGTTGTAAAGACCTTCCATATATTGTCGCTCGCGAGACAGGACGAGGATGGGACGAAAGCTGTTGTCAAGGCTGCGATAGACATTTCTCAAATCAGTATACAGGACTGCTGTCTGTATTGGATGGATATCTGGCTGGAAAGCAAATAGATACGGAGGTCGCGGCCAAAAGTAATCGCACTACAGGGGTATACGCCACATGACAGGGGGTTCTCTTGGCATCTATTTTTAGTAGGGTTGTACCTATACTCTAACGTACCATATTCAGGTTCCTTTTCCTTTTATTACGCCCCTCTTTATACCTATTACCTCCTTCTAATTTAATTATCTTCTGAATATATTCTGGTATCCTCTCTATCCATTTTTGGATCTTCTTTTGTGGCAAGTCTTTCTATGCTTTTAGCCTATCCTCTTTATCCCTTGCACTGATAACTGCGTCCAATAAATTGTGGCCCGTGCGCACCAATTAAAAGGCCTACGGAGGTGCCTTTTAAAAGTCTTTGCCGGCCCCGCCTAGGTTGAGCCTAAAGAGTCCGCATATAGCTAAAACTTGGGCGCATTCTAGGCCGGTTCTGGGGGACCTTAAAGGCGCTATTAGGCGGCTTCTAGCCCGTTGCCCTACCAACCTGAGGGAGTCACCGCCCATAAGACCGCCCAATAAGGGCCGGTAAAGACTTTTGAAAGGCACCTCCGTACTTAAAGGGAAATATTAGGGAAGTATTAAACGTACACGGGCGTGATATAGAGTACCTAGAATTTCTCACACGGGCCACTTATTATTAGCAGTCATTAGTATAAGGGATATACTCCTCTTCATCCAAAACCAAGCTGGCTCTATTATATTTAAATTAGAAGAGTTTACTGGCTAAAGCATTCTTATAATCTCCCATAATTAATAAACTTTTCCTTAATGCTTATAAGCATGTGGGGATGCGTTATCCTTTTATACAATCTGCTTATCGCCAAACTCCTATTATGTGGCTTAAACAGGGACCCCTACAAGTGCGATTACTTTTGGCCGCGACCTCCTTACGAATAATCATCTTTGCCCATTAACGAGCCAAGGAAATGAGGGGTAGGTGCAAGGTTACTGTCACGAAGTTCAAATAGATGAGTTCATTAATAAAAATGGGTTAATAGATTGATCTTGATGTTCTTATATTATATCTTTTTAACCTTGATCTGACGTGTCTTCAGTGACGTGTCTTCGTGCACATAACTCGTGCACATAACCCACGCCTTTAGAGAATACAGATTATCTAACACACCCCCTTAGCTTTAAGCTCTTTAAGGTCAAAGCTAGCTACCTTCTCATATCCGTTAATAAGTTAATTAAACCGTAATCTTATCTAAATCCTTCCGTCTTGCTCTAATACTGTCCCTTAGGTCCTCTAGTTGCTTCTCTTTATCTAGCTACTCCTTAATATCCACCATCCTAATCATATTAACGAAGCTTTAAAACCTCTGCTTGGGTAGGGCCTTTATAAGTCCATCAGTAATTATCTCCTTTATTACTGTCTATTGAAATCGTACTTGTTTCATTGCGTATTCCTAATATAGCCAGTGTTAATAGATGTTAATATATCGGAGCTTTATAATTAGCTTTGCCGTGTCTTCTATAATTAGTTAGAGCGTCTATATATTATCGCATTTAATAATCAAGGGCTCGTTCAGGCGTAACGTTATTGCTTTAAACAGCCTACTAATAAAGATAGCTTCCTTTACTGTCTATAATAGGGCTAACAACTCGGCTTCTATACTCAACGTTGTTACTATACCCTACTTGTTTGCTCTCCAGGCGATTGGCCCCCTAAATAGCTTTATAATGTATCCTTACAAGCTCTTTCTGTTAACAGAGTTGTCCGCGAATAATATATCGCTGGCATAAATAAATGATTACGCTTTACCTTTACTATCTCTTCCATTATCTTATCCTTTGTCGCGTATTCCTTTATCTTTCCCTCTACCGTTCGTTCCTTCCTTGTCTCCTCTATAGTAGATTGCTCTGCTCCTTATACTATATAGGTACTGGATTACTCTATCTACCGCTTAATAGTACTCTTAGCTTGGGTTCTGATTGAACCTTACCAGCCATAATACTGCAAAAGCAATATCTGGACGCGTTATAGTGGCTGCATAAAGTATTGAACCCATTTTTCTCTAATATAGCATCGTAGAAGCTGCTTCTCTTAGTAGGGACATAGGACGGACTAGTAAGTCTATATTAGGGGACGGAAGCGTCGGACAGATCGATCGGTAATTAATAGGAAGGAGTTTAGATTCTGCTATAGGAGTGTCTAAAAGACGCCCTATAAGATCTATCTTATACTAATTAGCTATCTTCTTAATATAGGCTTCCTAGGATAGCCACAGGAGCCTCTAGCTATAATTATATAGCACGTGGATTCCTAGGAACCATTTTAGCTCGCTAAGGATACTTATCTAGTATTCCTTACATAGCTCCTTAATTGCTTCTTGAGCTTTCTTCTTATCTGTCTTTTAGTAGCAGAAGACAATATCGTTAATATAGAAGAAAATAACTATTCTACCTTTTAGCATAATATACGGCTCTTAAGGTACCTCTTTAAAACCCAATTCGTTTAACAAGCTCATAAGATTCTTCTGCCATAATAGTAGTGATCATTGTAGTCCATATAGGGCTTTTCTTAAGCGCAGTACTTTGTCTGTCTTTCCTTTATTAAACCCTGGCGGTAGCTTTATATAGACAACCTTGTCAAGATCGTAATAGACAAACGCATTAACTGCATCTATCTATATCATCTCCAGGTCGAATTTTGCGGTAATCGCTATAATGGTTCGGAAGGTTGTACTAGCTAATATAGTAGCTTTTATAGATAGGTCTCCTGGAGCCTGTTGATTTCCGTATACAATTAAGCGTGCCTTGCATTTTTAGAGGAATCCATGCTTATCCGTCTTATAGACGAATATCTACATTAAGCTAAGAACCTGCTGTCCCTTTACATACTTCTTATCTATTTCTTAAAACGACCTTATTTGATAATAGGATTGGAGGTAAGCTCATTAAGCCTCTTAGAACTAATCTCGAAGAGGGTATATATTAAGGTCCTTAATTAACTGAGGTGGCGGAGGTAAGTTCTTCCTATATAATCTAATATTACGTGTTCTGCCTGATTTCAGCTTGCTGTCGTTAAGTTAACTATTAAGGTTAAACTTCCTTCCTGCTACAAAGGCGCCTTAATAGGCTAAGGTGATCCTTTTAGTAACAAAGTCTTCAAATCTATTATCGCTAGCTTTCTTAAACAAGTCTTTAACTAAGTTGTTAAACACCCCCTAAGTATAAAACCTATCTCCCACTCAGTTAATAGTGTCCTAATCAGTATCTAACTTCGTAGAATACTTAACGTAAAAGGCATATAGAGATTCTTCGTCTTCTTCTATTAGAGGTGGCGTATAATACGCGTCTTTAAAAGCTCTTATAAGCTTAAAATCTGCTAACTTATTAAAGGTTCAAACTGGCTTATTAATGTCATCATCTTCCTCTTAAATTAACGGTTTAAATACTTTATTATTATCTTCCAGAAGAACCTCATTCTTAGTCAAGGTCTTAAGGAGTTAAATCTTCTTAATTAGCATATCTAATTCAGTGTGTAGATCCTTTAAGATGTCTATTCACTTGCCATCAAAGAACGTCTTTTCGTCAAAGATAATATCCCTAGTAGAGATAATGATACCTTTGTACAGGATCTAGATCCTGTAGATATTGGTAAAGTTATAGCCAACGAGGTAGCCGATATAGGCTCGCGGATCTAGCTTGCTTAGTCTTTTCTTCTTTAGCTAGGCATTTGACGTTATCGCGTACGCCCTATAGCCATAGGCTTTTAGGTGCGCCAATTATGGTTTTCTTAATCTCCCATTTACTAGGTAGGTATAGAACCTTTTATATAGCGATTTCCATCTATTGCTTTCCCGTGGCGTTCAATCTCGAAGGTAGACTGTATAGTTGACTATCTCGTTCTATAGGTTATATAGTAGATTGGCAGCAATTCTCATTGCACGTCCTTTTTTAATAATTACACCCCCTAAGCGTTCAGCGGTACTGTTCTATGCTTAGGTATATGGCGCCGAAGGCTCAAAGGTAATCCCTTAGGTCTATAGCCATTTAAAAGTTCTTCTTCTCCCTAGCTCATTGTTTAACCTAATAGTATTAACCTTAAGGTTATACCTCAGACAAATCCATTAGATAAAATCTTTAAGTACTTGTAGTATCTCCTTCTCCTCGCTATGCGTTGTTATAAAATATGGGAAGGTTCTTCCTAAGAAGGTGTTATAGATAAGCATAACTCGTACAAATCCCGCATATGCTTCCTTAAGGTCAGTCCAGTTAATATAGAGGTCAAGATAAGGTTTATTAATGTTCTGTTTTAAGAACCTTCTTAAGACCTAACACTTGATTTTGGTGAGACTGCAATATTAATATTCCGTCGTCTTTAGGCCTTAAAGCTTGACTCCTAGGGCGTTAATACCTAAATAATAAAGGCTTATAGGTCCTAGATGACCTAGACGCAGATACTATAGTTATATATTACCTTTCGCATCTGGGCGAATGTCTCTTAACGATGCTCTATGCTTTTGTTGGCGGCGTAGCAGTTAGCTTGTATTGAACGCTAATAGACTTCCTAATTAGACGTATTCGATAGTCTATTATCCGTGACGTTCTTCCATTTAATATAGGATTGTATCGTCCTTCCAAACTAGAAGATTGTTGTTTCCTTTATTGTCTTAAAAGTACCCTCGCTTTCGAAGTAGATGGAATAACACTAGATTCATATTAAAGTCCGTATAGAAGGCAATGTCCTTAAGATATAGGATTCCCTTACTCTTGTCTGGTTTTGTAACTTAGATAGTAATATCGCCATAACCTAGTATAGGCACTTCTAAGCTGCCGGCGGTAATATATTTATGTCTTAAAGCTTTCCTAAAGTTGTAAAAACGAGAGAGATTATTAAAGATGTATAGAGTGGTTCCTAAGTTAAGAATAGTCAATAGCTTTAGTGGATAGATTTAACCTGTGTAATACAATTCTAGGAATATCGCATTAGCTTCTCCCTTAATTTTAACTTCCTAGCTCTCGTCCTATTATTATTAAGCCTTGTCTTCCTATTCTTTAAGTCTAATCTTTGTAACTTAGTTAGCAAGATTCTTATTCTTTTCTACCTTCTTTAGCACCCTTTTAATGCGAGCATCTCTAATTGTAACTCCTTTGGGTCTCTTATCTTTAAATAAATACCAATAGTCTTAAAGGGAATGTCCTCGTTTCTCGCATGCCAAGCACATAGGTAGTAGCTTCTTATGGGACGTCTCCTTATCTACTAGTAACCCGGCTCTCTTTAAGCGTCTAGTATATGCTGAGGTTCCTTTCCCTGGACCTTTAGTAGTATTAGAGTAATCTATCGTGGCTTGCTCTATAAAGTCTACATTAAAGGTACTCCCTCTTATAGTAGCATTAGCTTTCTTTAAGGGTATTCTAAGTCCTTCTTGCAGCTCCTTTACTACTCTGCGGTATTCGGAAGATCTCGACTTCTAAGGGTCATTTAACTCGGTAGTGTACTTTATATAGTAGGCGTCGCTAAACGGTTAAATAACTTCTGCCAAATCTTATAGCTAGATTCTATCGGACATTTAAGGGATCTTATACTTCTCTCCTAGAGATATTACGTGTTCCCATTAATCTAGCCACTAGTTCAATTTTGACAACTATTTAAACCCCTTAAGGGCTTCCGTGTACTAGTATTGTACCTTCTTCCTAACAAACAACGAGGTAGGTTCTGTGTTCTCCTTTAGCTAGGATAGCCACTCTTTAACTATTAAGGAAGGGTTAAGTAGTAGCTTCTTCTAAATCGATACTATAAACGTAATCTAGGTGCGGATCTATTAAAAACAATCTTCCTATCTAAGGAAATACTTTATGTCCTGGTCATAGTATCGTCTGCTATTCTCGTACACTTTCTATTAATTCGTCGAGAGCTGTATATATAAGGTTACATTCTCATTAAAATCTATAACCTTTGGAATAGGTGGTTTTTCAAGTAGACCTTCTTAAGGTGCTTCTATGGCTGGGTTAATATAGGCCCAAATTTACTAATCTACAAGGGCTTATAGTTGCCAGATCCATTACTCCCAGTCTTCTAGTTTATTAAGGATGATTGTAGTCAATAAACTCAATATCGGTGGAGTCATTTTAACTAATAGGCAAAGAAGAAATTAAGATGGTATTTTATTATTAAGATCGTCCTTGTCGTCAGGATCGTCCTTGTTATCAGAATCGTCCTTTGATAATTGAGGTGGAATCTTATAGAATCTTATAAAATCTCGTAAAATCTCGTCCTGTAACAATTGAGGTAGGATTTCTATCAGAGTCTACGTCTTGACGATAAGGTGTCAGAGTCTAACGATAAGGTAGAATTTCTTTAAATGATTGAATAATAGCTAAATAGCTTCTTGAGTCGGCGGACCGGGCTCATAACTGTCACGAAGTTCAAATAGATGAGTTTATTGATAAAAATGGGTTGATGGATTGATCTTGATGTTCTTATATTGTGTCTTTTTGACCTTGATCTGACGTGTCTTTAGTGACGTGTCTTTATGCACGTGACTCGTGCATGTGACCCACGCCTTTAGAGAATACAGATTATCTAACAGTTACTCCTTACCTTAGCAGGCTTAGACGTGATTCCATTAGTGCGGATTTTCAATCGGTCCGCAAGCTTACTAACTACATTTATGCGAAACCACTAGAATCACGTCTAAGCCACTTTTACAACGTTTATTACGCGCTCCAATAATATCCGCGTTACGGAGGTTGCGGATATTAAAATAACTTAATACTAGTATTTTATATTATTTCCTAAAGTTTATTAATTTTATAATAGAACCTAGGCTTTTAGAATATATTATTTTTATTACTTAGGTTTTTTTAGATTTTATAATTATTTTTATTAAAAAAAACGCGTTATTAAGAATTATAAAATTATATATAACTTTACTAAACGCTAGCTAATATATATAAAACCTATATAGATTTATAATAGCCACCCTAAAGAACTTACTATAGCCTAGAGGATATATAGCGTCCGCGTTATATATAATACCTACTAAAACCTTATCGCGCACCAACTACTAAGTTATGGATATCTAGGTAAATTTACTATATACTACCACTAAAACTTACTAGGTAGAGAGGAAAGAAGGTAAATAAGGTACTAAAACAGCCGCGGCTGTATTAAATACTGGATAATTAAACTTAAAGGAGTTATAGAACGGACTAGGAGCGACGGCTATAGGGCTTTTAAAATTGGCTTTTTGCTTCGCGGAAAGAGTAAGGCCTAGCAGCTAAGTAAGGTTAATAAGGCTATTGCTTTTTTATGTCTATATCGCGGACGTACAGAGTAGCTTAAAGCCCTTAGGTGGCTGCTATTTAAGGAAAAAGATATAATACTTAACGTAGCCGGTAAGCATATGGGCTACGCAAGCATATAGGCCACATCAAAACACACTAAAAATTAGAAAATCTATACTTTAATATCTTAGCAACTACTTAATAATAAATTCTGATAATTTAGATTTAGACTTTTATATACGCTTTGCAGCTTCTATTAAAGTTGCATTGTAATTAGTTTAGTAGTTTTTAAGATATAGTAATTTGGCCTCAATTTAGCCTCCAAAAGCCCCTAAATTTTAATATTTTAAAAACCACTAAACTAATTACAATGCAACTTTAATAGAAGCTGCAGAGTATATATAAAAGTCTAAATCTAAATTATTAGAATTTATTATTAAGTGGTTATTAAGATATTAAAGTATAAATTTGGTGAGTTTTAATATGGCCCACATGTTTACATGGCCCATATGCTTACCAACTACGTTATTATAAGAATCTTATTTAGTAAGAGTATAATAATATAAGTAATACTATATCTTCTTCAGGTCTTAGTAGTAATTATTATCTTACTACTTAATATAATTAGTGCGGAGTAGAAGGTAAATATTAAGGAGCTTTTTAGAATAAGGCTAGTTTATATATACGCCAAGATAATATCTATACGTCTTTTACGGGAAATCCGTATTAGAGTATATACCTATATTTTAATATCACTAAAGCTGTTAGTTAGTAAAAGGTTCTATAAGACCCTTACTAACCCCGCCTTTCGCGCATATATTAGCTTAGTAGTAATTAATAAGGTGCATCTTATAACTAATTAGGGGGGTTCGTTCCAGAGTTCGTATACTTAGTTATAGAAAGTGCGGTCGTTATTAGGGCAAAGGCCTTAGTTTACTTATACTATAACGCTTAATAATATAATATTTAAGATTATTAAAGAGTTAGCGGGCTTTTAAAATAATATTAATATAGTACGGACATTAATTAACCAGCTAGATCTATTAATTATTAGAGAATACGTTAAGCGAGGAAGTAAGAAGTCTTTTAAGAGCTTATACTTTATTATAGACCGCGTATATACTGCTATATCTACCAAGTAGAGAATTTAATATACGCTAACTCCCTACTAGATCCTAAAGATAATTATCTTTCTTAATTTAAAGGATATAATATCACTGTCGGAATGTTAGTCATGTAACGTGGTCACAAGACCATAAAGCAAGACTAGCTAATCTAACCTTAGAGCAACCCCTTACTTCAAGACAACAATTAACTACCAACTTCAACACCGCATACGTACCACTATAAGTGATATTCGTGCACATTGATAAAGTAAGTATACCGACACTAATCAGTAGACGTACAGATTAGGAAATACGCAATAAGCTAAAGCTTAAGAACCATACTAGAAACAGTACACGGATTGCCTAGCCTTGTCTATTTCAGTTAAAGGAGAAAGCTATATTACCCTCAAAGCTTAAGACTACGTATTAGCTTAACTGCTAACGCGTTAAATCACCTAGAGAATTATATCTTTATTTAGAGAAGATTACAACCTCCCTTAAGCTTAAGAGAATTTGTACTGGCCTTATAGCCAATATAACAGATTGCTAAGAGAATAGCAGTCTTGCTAAGAACACTTTACAGGCCCAACGGCTGTAGAGGACGTATACACCCTCACCTTTATACCCTTACCTCAAACCTCAATCTTAACCTCAACCTCAACCTCAACTACAACCCTTGACCTTAACCTTAACCCCAACCTCGACCTTAACCTTGAACTATAATATACATAAAGACACGATAATATGGAAATTAATTAGAAGGAGAGAATCGCCAGATATAGTTATAGGATTAATATAGCAACTGCCTTAGAGGAAGACCTGGAAGAATATATAGAAATAAAAATCTACGAGTATACATATAAGAACTTTACGGATTATATATTACAGTTACTATTCCAGGAAGAATTCAAAGGCTTTACCATTAAGGACTTTAGAAAGATACGCTCTATTACTAGAGCAAAGCTCCGTACTCACCTACTCTAAAGAGGAGTATATATCGCCACACACAGCAACAGATACCCACTTTATAAGGTTCTATATAATACTCTTATAGAAGAGGAACCTCACGAATAAACAGATAAGGAAATTATAGGAGCTCTTAAGGAAGTCAGCCCTATAATTACAGTGGCACTACAAGAACGACTTAACTTAATATAAACAGCTCTAAAATTGAATTAAGCTATACCCCTATTAGTTATAGCTTCTTCAGTTCCTACAATCCCCCTTAGCAGCCTACTACCTACCCACACGGTGCTGACGCCTATAAACCATCAACTACCTCTACTACCTCCGACGCCTGTAATCTAGCCTATAGCTATAGCCATAACACCTAAAATGCAAATACCTACCCCTATAACACCCCAACTAGCTATTGCATTTATACCCTAGTAAACTGCACCAACCGCTACCCAATAGCAAGCCGCACCTCCCTCTACCCAAGATTAACTACTTACTCTCCTTACTTAACTCCTATAGACGTAGAATCAACAATTATTACCTACGGTAACTGCCTCTACCCTCCCTTTAGCAACCGCCCCTACCCTACCTAGTCCTCCTCCTGCCTAGTATCTTCACCCTAGTACTACTAATACCAACCCTGCTATGCACCTGCCTATATATAGCAAGGAGGCAGCCACTATTGCTAAGATCTATATAGATAACCAGAAGTATAATAGAGTAAGTAATAGCTTTAACTTTAAGTTAAATATCTTCTATAATATCTGTAAGAGAGCTGGTCTACCTCCTAAAGGCTATATAACTGTATTCCCAACCATACTAAAGGGACTTGCTTAGGATCACTACTATAATAGCAGCCTTTTAACCAGATTATTTACTAAGGCATATAACCATATGCGTTACTTTTTTAAAGGACTAGAGTATTATTGGAGAAACCTTACTAAATAGAACGCTACTAACTTCTAAGGAATTATTAACGAGAACCCTAATAAGCAAATCTATTAGAGTTTCCAACTACTCCTTAATAAGCTCTTAAAATATTACTATAGATTACACCTAGAGTTTCATACAGACCTCTTCCTTATAAATAAACTAGTTACCGCTTGCTAAGGAATACTAGTATGCCATATTACTATTTCTAACCCTTTTAAAGACCTCTCCCAGTTAATTAGCAAGTTGCAATCTTCTATAGTTATATAGGAGAAGGAACACCCTTCCTAGGCCTTAATAAGACCGTCTTAAGGAGCCTACTTTACGGATCACACATACCGCCATAATATCCGTAACAACCGTAACCAAACCCGCTCCTATAGACAAAACACCGTCAGATCCCTAAAGGCTAAGTGCTATATTTGCTAAAAGGAGAGCTGCCGCTTATAAAAATATATAGAGGAGGAGCGGAACCGTTCTAGAAATAAGTATAAAAGACGTTTTAATAATAACAAGGGCCGTAACGGTAACTTTAAAGAACGCTTTAGACAATACACTATCTACTATAAAGGAGACAATAATAATAAGTGCAATAAGACCTTTAAAGCTCTTATGCTAGACACAGACGCTAATAAAAATACTAATAACAATAACAGTAAGGAAGAATTAGAAGACCCTAATAGCTACTACCTTATATTATTTAGGACTCTTACTATAGACGAAGTAACCTCTATAAGCGTAAAACTAGCCAATAAGGCTTACGCTTACTTATTTACTGCAACCTCCATAGAACCTACTACGGAAACTGACCCGTTTAACTATAACACAACAACCGCCGCTTTACGCTATACTTCCACAGTATTTATAGGAATTATAATTGATACTAGTACGTTAAAGAAGTCTACGACTGGTTATAGACAATTCTAGGCATTATAGAACGCGGACCAATTTATAAGACTTAATACCTTAACTAAAGGATAAGTTAACGTGCAGTTCGGCATTAGAATTGCTACCTCCATTAAAACTACGGATATTATTACCCCTATAGGCAAGATACAGTTTTATATTATCTATACGGATACCCCCTTCTTGCTCTATTTAGCGGATATAGATAGACTCTAAATCTACTATAACAACCTTAGAAACGTTATTATTACTCGCACCAAAAGAGTGCTAGTAGTGCGACGGTTTAGCTACCTATTTCTCTTATAGAGCTTATTACTATAGTTATATTTATCTGAATCCTTTAACGCGAACCCCTACTACTTAATAGATATAGAGCTACGGCGCCTATATTATCGATTTGGACACCCCTTAGTTAAGAAATTGCAAAAGCTACTCTACTATACTGGCTATAAAACTAACAGAATGGCCATTAAGCAACTAACTAAGTTCTGCCACTACTATTAGAAGTTTAGTAAATCACTAGGCAGATTCCGCTTTACCCTATAAGATAATGTTAATTTTAACTATAATATTATTATCGACATTATGTACATTAGCGGATTACCCCTCCTATACGTCATTAATAAAGGAACGCGATTCCAAGCTAGTAGATAGCTATAAGATATTAGCGCCAAACATATATAGAACGTTCTATGGATGTGCTAGATTAATATTTACCTAGGGCCACTAGACCTAATTACCCACAACGCTAAAAAGAACTTTATTAGTAAAGAATTCAAGCAATACGCCACTATTATAGGAATTAGTATAAAGGGAGTACCGGTCAAAGCATATAACTCTATTAGAATGGTAGAGCGCTACTATAGTCTATTACGGCGAGCCTATTAGATTATTATAACTGAAATCCCTAAGATTAATAAGGAGATAGGACTCTAAATAGCGTTTAAAGCAATTAATGATTTAGCTGGCCCTAAAGGACTAGTTCCTATACTTCTAGTCTTTAAAGCCTACCCCCAAATGGTTAAATCCGATATACTATCCCCTACGGTTATACAACGCGCTGCCGCAATTAAAAAGGCTATAGTAAAGATATAGAAGCTACGAGCTAAACGACAGATTGCTAATGCGCTAAATATGCAAAACGGACCCAATACTAATATGATTCATAATCTCCCACCAAATTCGCCCGTTTTAGTCTGAAGAGAAGGAAACACTGGCTAAAGCGGCTATTAAAACAGGCCATTTACCTTACTTACTGTTAAGGGTAAAACATGCACTGTTAAGCTGTCTAGCGGACCTATAGCCTTTTAATCTACGGTCGTAAAACCCTACCTTTAAGCAACTAAATCGCAGGAGCAAATTGTTAGACTAAAATCGCCACCTAAACCTCTATCTAGGTTAGTCCTTCCTAAGACTATCTTAGAGAGACCTACTAAAGCTTAGCAACAACCCCTAAAATAAGGCAGAGAACGCCCTCGCAAATACCCTCTACTTACGGCTATAACTAATACCACCATTTACCTACAGGATAACAGTTAATTTAGTACTTAATTCAGTGCCTTCTAATAAAAGAAGCTTACTAGTCTACTTAAGAAGGGAGTTTTTAAGATTATAAGACTCACGGATATACCATAAGGCGTACAACTCTTTAATTCGTGATTTGTTAACAAGATTAAGAATAAGGGAACTAATAAAGCCTTTAAGAAATCCTAACTAGTTATACAAGCTTATAATAACTTAGAAAAGGAACTGGTTCTTACCTAATTACTAACCATTTAACAAGTCAGCCAATAACTAATTCTCTACATCGCCGCCATAAAGCTTCTATAGGCACGACTTTACCTCTAAGACATTTTATAGGCCTATATACAATCAACCACTACACTAAATTAAGAGTTCTATGTACGACCTCCGCACAAGCTAATTAAGCAACTTAGGATTAATGAGGCCTTGGTTTTAAAGGTTATAAAATCACTCTACAGAGTACCAGAAGCTGGTAACTACTAGTTTAAGATATATTACTTACATTATATCCAACAGTTATACATAGACCAGTCTATATACAACCCCTGTCTCCTACAGAGCAACAAGCCCTTCGGCATTATAGGCCTATAAACCAATAATACTCTATTCCTAGCAGATAAGACCTTTATAAATATAGAGCAAAACGAGCTGTATAAGGCCAAGTTTATAGCTAAGGAACGGGAACAGCTTACCATTAATACACCCATTAAGTTTAACAGTGGAGTTATTTAGCTACTAATTAATGGGAGCATTACGCTTACTTAGGAACGACAATGCATAAACCTTAGTATAATTAGCACTAAACTTGCCACAAGTATAGGATTAAGAGGAGCTACAAGAACCCTAACCCTAAAGGACCAGTATATCGCCTAATATGCTAGAGGTGTATATATTACTTTAGTTTACCAACCAGAAGCCTTATTTAATTTATCCTTTGCCGCCTAAGTAATTAACCCTAACAAGGAAGATGTAAAACAGTTAAATAAGCATTTAAACTAGCAAATCGAGAACGCCAATAGAGGCCTTAAGTTTATTAAGTTAGATATTAAAACCCTATAGCTACTAGTATTTATAGACGCGTTATTTACCAATAACAAGGACCTCTCTTTGCAGATTAGCTATATTATTGTACTAACTAATACTATAAAGAAGGCCAATATTGTCTATTGGAGCTTAGTTAAGTGCAAAAGAGTTATCTAGAGCGTACTAGCTTTTAAACTCTACGGTATAGCCTACGGCTTTAATATCGGCGTTGCGATTAAGTCTATAGTAGATAAGATCCTACAAATCAACCTCCTACTTATGCTTTACACTAACTCTAAGTCCTTATATAACTGTCTAGTACAACTCGGAACCACCCAAGAAAAACGCCTAATAATTAACATAATATGCCTCTGGCAAGCCTATAAACGGAGACAGATTACGGAGGTGAAATGGATTAATAGAGAGGCCAACCCTACTAACGCTATAATAAAGGGAAAACCCTATACGGCTCTTTAACGGCTTATTAATACGAACCGAATCAACCTATAAGTTGTAGGATGGGTTGAACGAACGAACTTAGATTTAGCTTAGCGTTATATAACTAATTATAACGGAGCGGACCCTAAATTCAACCAGCTAATTAGGATTTTCTATACCCGGCATAGAAAATTGCTATTGGCTCGCTTATTACTAGCGCCTTAGCAGCCCTCGCGACATATTAACCTGCTACCCCTAACGATTCTTCTTCTTCTCCTTAGCTTAGCGTTTTCGTAATATAGCATTCTATAAGCTTTGGTTTAGAGGCATTTATATAAGCTATAATACGGGTTATATAATTACGGACCTATAAAAGGAGCGTGGAAGCTATTGCGTATTAATTAGATCTCTAGTTATTACGTATATGCTATAAATAGTCTAGAAGTAGGCTTAGCTTTAGAGTATAGATTAGCCTTCTTTTTAGAGTTACTCCAGTATCAGAATATTAGTTATGTGACGTAGTTACGAGACCATAAAGCGAGACTAGCTAATCTAACCTTGGAGCAACCCCTTACTTTAAGACAACAATTAACTACCAACTTTAACACCGCATACGTACCACTATAAGTGATATTCGTACACGTTAATAAAGCGAGTATACCGACAATCACTAGCTAGTGATTTAATTTATTTATAGTTAGTTATAACGGAATCCCCTAGAAGGTATATATCTAATAAAACAGTAGGAGGTTTTATCTATATCCTAAAAGACACGGTTAAATAAATAAGAAGCGAAGGGTTTTACTCTTTATTAAACTAATTAAGTGCGATTAATCTTTAATCTTACTAATAATCTATTAGGTATACTCTTTAGTATTATCTAGTATTATTAATATATTAAAGAAATTATTTGCTTTACAAATCCAATTATCTAACTATTAGGCGTTAGGTCTATAGCGGAGTTCTAAACTACTAAAGGCCTTAGCTATTTAGTCTATATCCTTTTTCTATTCGCTATATAGATACCTCTTTAAATCTTTTATACCTCCTTAGGTAAATATTAAGTAACCCCTAAAAAGCCCTTGGCCTTAACTAGGTTATAAAAGATTTTATCTAGCTTAGATTAAGCTCTACTAAATCTAGGCTTACCCCTAAAGGTTTCTAATATATTTATTAGCGGCTCCTTTCTATATAGCTTCCAAGAGCCTAGTAGTAGCCTCCTAATATCCTTCTTAAAGAAAATTAGTAACGTGGTTTATAAACAAGCTGGCAATATAAGCGAGCTAGCAACCTCAAAACTCCAAAAATTAGAAAAATCGCACTTTAATATCTTAACAACTACTTAATAATAATTAATGCAAATTTAATAGCGGCCTATTAATGTAATAACTAACCTATATAGGAAGTATTGGAAATCTTATATAAGCGGAAGTAGGTTAAATAGGAAAGTGGGGGCGGAATTACCTTACTTTTTTTATTTAACCTACTTCCGCTTATATAAGATTTCCAATAATTCCTATATAGGTTAGTTATTACATTAATAGGTCGCTATTAAATTTGCATTAATTATTATTAAGTAGTTAAGATATTAAAGTGCGATTTTTCCAATTTTTAGTAAGTTTTAAGGTTGCTAGCTCGCTTATATTGCCAGCTCGTTTATAAACCACGTTATAGGGCTCTTAACTTTCTAAACTTAGGCCTAGAAAAGCTCCGGCTATAGAGGTATTATTAGTACTAGTAGCTAGTATAGGCTTCCTAACGAGGCTTAGGTCTTAGGTTAGTATTTAGGTTAGATTACCTAAAGGAGTAGACCCGCTTAGCTTATAAGCCGTCTATATACCGCTATTATGCTAATTATTAGCCGGTAATCTTCCGGAAGGGTTCTAGTTAGGTCCCTAATTAGACGCATTAATATATTTTTCTAGTATCTCTAGCTTGGGGGAAGATCTTAAAGTTGCTTCTAGCGCTTAATCTTCTAATTAGTCTATATAGGGCTAAAGGGATTCCGGTTACTTTCTAGTAGCGTTACGGCCGTTATAGAGAGTATTTACGTTTTCTTCAATATTGCTGGTAACCGTAGGTATATAAAAGTCTTTAAGCTTTTAGTGTATTTAGGTATTAGGGCTTATATAGCCGTCTTACCTAAAAGTTTATATTATTGCAATCTCTCGCTATTACAGGGACCTTTCTACCTTAGCGCGACGGCTTTCCATAGGGTGTCTATAGAGTTTCTATTTAAGTTGTCGCGAGGTTTTTTTAAAAAGGAATAATAGGTATAAATAAAAAACATAAACAAATAATTTAGTCCTTAAGCTAGCTACCCTTTTAAAAGGAGTATAAAGGATTTAAATATAAGGGGGCTATAAGGACACAATTATGGAATAAGATAGATTATAGAAGAGATAAATCCTTAAGGAGGTAAGTCCTCTAGGATTATAGAGACTATATATAATAGGGCATGTGCCTCTAGTATATAACCGGCAACCGTCTTAGGGGTATCTAAGGGTTGTCCTAAGGGTATTACAAGGCAACTATAATAATATCCCTTATACTTAGAGCCATAAGTTAAGCCCTTATAGCTATCTATAGAATATTTAGTAGTAGATCTTTTAGTAGCCATATAGAATATTAAAAAGAACTTAAAAGCTATGGAATTAAGCTGCTAAAAACAACCTTAGTAGAATAATAGTATATCCATAGTTACATTTATATAGCTAAATTAGCAGCTAAGTCACAATTACATCGGCGAGGAGGCCGTATGTTCAGCGACTATAGATATTACCCTATATCCATAGTCGATTTTTAATCGCCAGCAATACTACTCTCTTAACACCCGTTAAGTGCTATACATGGAGCCTACTAAGCGCTTTCTACTTATACTAAAATGGTAAGAATCGGCTATAGGTTAATGAAGATATTCGCGTTTTAAGTTGCGTGCTACTATTATATAAGCACCCTAAAGCACCCTATTAAACTTATATAGCACTAAAATAAGCCCCTAGGGGGCTATAGACGAAGGTTTTAATAGAGAACCTTAGTATCTTATTAGAAGTTAGATATAGATAATATATATAACTATTTTAAAGCTTTTCTATCCGCTTAAAGCCGTTTATAAAGCTAATCTAGTAAGCACTATATCTGCTCCTACCGTAGATTAACCTACTATATAGTCACTTCCTTACTAACCTTCTAGACCTATATAACCCGCTTAATATTCTTAATAACCTTAAGCTATAGAAAGTATTATTAAACCTCTTTTTACCAGCCGGCTTACTATCTACTACCCTATTTAGAATCTAGCGCTATTATAAAAGGACTACCTCCTAGCCCTTTGGTCCACTTATACTAAAGAGCCTATATAGAGTTTACCACGCGGCTTATATAGTATATAGGTAAAGACCCGGACCTAGGTTTTAGCTAGGACTATAGCTCTAGCTACGGCTATAGCGACAGCTATTATAGCAGCGGCTATAGTGGTGGTAGTAGTAGCGGCAAAGCTATATAGGAAGGAGAGCCTATAGCGCTTACCTAAGTAGATGTATATCTACTAGATCTTATAATAGATAGAGCTAAAGGGGCCACTTCTATAGGCGGATATAGGTTAGTAGACTAGCCCTAAGGCTATACTATAACCACTACTATAGCCGCTATAGCTATAGCTAAAGGGGCTTCTAGTTAAAATATAAGGCCTCTAGATATTAGTAATTAAAGGTATAAAAACTGGGCCCGCTAGGACTTATCTAAATAGTCTAATAAGCCCTTAACCTTACTAGCTATCTACTTATATTTAGCGCATAAAGCCTTTAATTAGTTAGTAAGGAGTAGTATAGCCTAATAGAGAATTAACAGCTAGTTTAGGCTCCCTTTCTCTTTCTATAGGTAGGGCTCTAAATCCTACGTAAAGGCTTTATACGCCTTATACTAAAAAACAGGGTAACTCTATACTAGATAGCTTAGGAACATCTTATAGAGGGCTATTAAGTCCTATAGAATAACCTCGCGGAGGTAAAAGAGAAGGTTCGTAACCCCTATAATGGTAAGGTTATTAATCTAGTATAGCTATAGGCTAAAACGGCCCTTCTATTTGTCTAATTCGGGCTATATTTTTAATAGCAGTATATTAGGCGGCGTAATACCCACATAGTAGATTTTAAAGCAGTCTATCTATAAGGGGTATTCTACTATTTACCTTATAAACTCTTACGGGAGAGATTTTAAGTAATAGCCTACTATCTACTTTTAGTCCTTATTAACCCCCTTTAGCTCTACTGTCTTAGCGCTAGCGCTCCACCTAATATACATCTTTTTCTCTAGGAAGACGCCAATATACTAGAAGGCCTTTACAACCCAATCTCGCTATAAGTTATATAAGAGGGCCGCCTTGCAGTCCCTAATACTGCTCTTAATTAGGCGTACCCTACTATGGCTTAATTTAGCTAATAGCTCGCATCTTAGCTGAACTAACATCTTAACTCTTTAGTAGCTTACCAGTAATGCGGTCTTAAGGTGGCTAAAAGGCTCTCTCCTAAGTATTTTCTCTCGTTTATTACTGATTCTTCTTTATATATTGCTTGCTTCTAAGATAGAGCTATTCTCTATTATTGGCGTTATTGCCACCTCCCTTAAGGCAATTATTTAAGCCAAGGAATTTATTAGAGGCATACAGCGCACTCTGCGGTCGATTTAAACGCTATCTAACAAACTATTAACTATTAAAGGCTTAATACGTAAACTTAGCACTTTACTAGACGTATTTAATAGGATAACTAGAATATGCGTAAACCGTATAATGCGTAAGCCTCTTATAAACTGTTAGAAGATTGCTTAACAGGTTAACTCGTTCTTATAGCCATATGTTAAGTCGTCTAGGACATTAGATATAAGTATCTAAAAGAGGTTTTCCTTTAGTTTCTAAGAGAATAAATCATTGTAATTGCGCTAGGATATATCTATATGTAAGCAGAGCCTAACAGTTGCTATAACCAGCGCTAACCTATAAGTATAATGCCACTTTCCTATAGTGACTACGATTAAATTGGTATTTACAGTTATATAGCCGGAAAAATTAACCGCAGACTAAGTAGAGTTTAAAGGCACCTTAGAATCAAGTTATCCTTCATTATAGAGTCTAATATCAATAAAAGGAAATATAAAAGGGTAGAAGAATAGGTATTTAAAACGGAGATAATTATAGAGGAAGAAGTCCCTAGCAAAGACATTTAACCGCACTAACTAAAGAAAAGCCTATTATCGCCGAGACTACCTAAGAAAATCTAGGGTAGTAGATCTAGTAAAACCAAGGGAAAACCTTTGCCTAAATCTAGGGGCCAAAACATTTTAAAAAGAGAAGTTAGCCGCAAAGCGCTTATGCTTTACAATGTTGCTTTTACTAAGTTTGATAATTATATCTATATAAAGGATACAATTAAACCTAATACACTATCCAGGATAAAGGACCTTTTAAGAAGGTATAGAAACAAAAGACTATAGTAGATAATAAATAATTACCTAATAGCTCCTGATGTTGACCTTGCTAAGGATTCTAACGTCCTCTCTAAGCTCCTTAAATTGATTATATCTATCTCCAACCTTAGTAAGTGGAATTTTGCTCTAAGACTAGAACTAAATAACGTACCTCTCTATAAGAAGCAACTTACGCGGACTATAACTAAATCCCATGTAAGTTGCTAAGCGCTAGTTAAATATAATATACAGTTCACAATTAATGGTAATATAATAATACTATTAAAGGCGGTAGATAAAGATACCATAGACTAGGTGGCTAATTTATTAAAAAGACTGCAACTGGACCTAAGATAGTAGTAGTAATAGATAGTATTATCTCTAATAAAGTTGCTACAGATAAGTTATAGCATATTTGCAATAACCTACTAAGCCGAATAATATCCAATATACTTATTAAGTGGCAAACTAACTATATCTTGTCTTACTTTTATTAGGACATAGCAGTAGGCAAGTTATATAACTAGCTCGCTTATAGAGATTGCGAAACCGCTATAGATATACCACTAATTCGTTTACCTATTGCACGGCTTTATATTCTAGTATAGAAGTCAAGTCTAGTAATAGCAGCCGCATATAGGCAGAGCTTTAGTTAAGCGCTTGGCTACTAATCTACTATATAAAGCACGCTTAGGTAATATAGCAGAGTATATTATAGGCGTAATCGCAAATGCACCAGTAGTATTGTTGGCCTTAAAAGCGTTAGGTAGACATTAGGTTCGTAAGCTCGCACTAAATAGTAGCTGAAGCTTGCATAGGAAATCCCAATTGCCATTAAGTATTCTTACTAGGTATAAGACAAGTTATAGAAAATATAGGTGTTCTAGATGCATATAGTTACGTAAGTAATATTTAAGGAGAGCTACTAGAAGATCGCTAAGGCGACAAGGATAGATAGATGGGACAACCCTAAAGTAGATGTTTTCCATAGAATCTCTATTAAACTTTTTATTTTAATCGCCAAACGGGTTAATCCTTATTACCTCTTAAAACGGAGATCTGGCTTAAGTGGCAGCTGGAGATTGGAGTTTAAGCTACTTTATTTCATGTTACATACTTATACATTTATAAGTGTTCTAGGCATTTGGCAATAAAGGTGTTCTACTAGTAACACTTAACTACTTGCCAAAGCGCGGACTTTGATCTTAATATTTGGTATCCCAATCTCTGTTATCCGCTGCTATGCCCACTATATCTAAGGCCCACCCACCCCCTCTTGGCTTAGACGCCCCCCATCTTATTATATTTCCCTTTAACGAGCTAAGACTAGAGACCTAGCTGCTGCTTAGTATAGGGATTGGTTACAATAGGCTTGAGCAGGTCTTTTATTTGGTTAGCGGAGGGATTAACAGCGGGTCCCAAAGCTTAAAGGCGACGTAATGGTACGCCTCTATATCACGGAAGCTATTAAGGTAGATATAGTAGTGCCCTAGACCGCATCTCGAAGTTGTACAATGGCTGTATCGAAAGCTAAGCACGGTCTCGATGCTGGACGCGTTAGTTGACCTTAACGAGTGCTAGGGCCTTTCGGAACCTTAATCCTACTCCCAATCCAGAGTCGGATTTTATAGATATCCTAACTACTTAGCAAAGGCTTTGCACAGCCATAGATCTAAAAGTCATTACAAATAAATTATATAATGATGATTATGTAGGACATGCGGGGTCGCTTTGCACTAGCCAGGATTAGTAATTACTTTGATTAAAGGTACCGACTAGGGTGGCGACATTATATAAATTTGCGCGCGATAGTAGGTACAAAACTAATAATAGCTTCCTATTACTATAATAAGGCTCTAAGGCTTGGATAAGACCCTTATATATATATTATAAGTAGGATAAGCTAAATAGTAGTGCGGTAACAAATAGAGATTGTTTTACTATAAAAGAAGGCTCTAAGTAAACTAGGTAAGAAGGCGACAATATAAATATAATTTATAGGTAAGAAAAGTTCTAAATATTCAAAAGTAGCTACAGTATACTATTTATATATTACTTTAGCAAAACTTAATATGTGTATAGAGTTATAGTTGCTTAAAGTTAAAGTACCCCTTATATTTTCTATTATAGTGGGTTTTCTAGCACGCATAGATAGATATTAGAAGTAACGTTAAGTTACGTATTATTGCTAGCTTAAGTGTTAGTTTATATTAGATAAGCGTAAGCTAAAAGCGCTTCTTTAGCCTAGTAATGTTAACTTAGGTGTAAATTTAAGCCTTTCTATTAAATATTAGTAAGCTTAACGCGGAAATATGTTTAATCTATAAGGACTCTCTTATCCATATTAACCATTATATTAACTATAGTGGTCTTTATGTATTCTAACTATATATAGAGCTCTTTTACTTGCTTTTAATGCGTAATAAGTATTCTACTAGGGGCTATAATCCCTCTTTCTTAAATGGCATACGGGCATTCCGTAAAAAGATGCCCCCTAAAATATCCCTTAAGTACTTCACCTCTAATAACACTCTGGAAAACAAAACTAATTTAACACTTATAAGTAATTATCTTAAAGATATACCTTTTGAAATGCTTATATAAATCTATTAACCTCTAGAGAGGGAGACGGGTAATAGTATTTAAGTTAATAGTAGTATAATAAGCTACTAGCTAGAGTTTATCTCTAGTTTAATAAGGCGCTAGTCCATTATAAATATAGCTATAGATAGAGATATTAAGTATAGAAATAAGCACGTGTAGAATAACTTAAATACCTATATGGTGCACCTTTAGTTTATATAAGTAATCTAGACTTAGGATAAGAAAATATAGGAGTAGCCGCATAACTTGCGTCTTACTTTAGTAATTATTCCAAAAACAATAGAGTAGGTTACTAGCTAAACCTCCCCTCTAATATATTTAGTCTAGCTAGCCTTTAAGGCTCTCCTTCTAGGGCCACTTATAAAGATATTACTAATTGTAAGCGCCAAGCTAAGAAAAACACTTTTAATATACCCCCTAGAAACTAAAGCAATCTAAAAAGGAATCTAAGATATATAGAGTACTGTCTAAAATAAATAATACTAGAAGAAAGAGAAGTATTTTGGAGTTCTTTTAATTACTTAGGGAATAGTTTAGGCTCTAATTATATGTGGTTTATAGGTAAGATCTACGCGACTTTTTGCGCTAGGAAGGCATAATAGGCTATTTTATCACCTCTATATTCCCTAATTCCTTCTCTTTATATTACAACTTCTCTTAAAAAGCCTCTTTAGATAGATGTTCGTATTACCTAAGTAAAAATATTAATTAATATATAGCACATAATATAGGGCAATTAGGTATAGAACAAACCTAAGTCTAAAATAGTATTCTACTAAATTTTACAGTTTCCTTCTTTTTTATTCCTTAGACTTATTATTATTAAAATAATTATCCGCGTCTCTATTATCCTCCTAATACTATACCTATACCCCTAGCCTTTTTAGAGGCCCTAAAATAGGGTTAGCCGTATAAAAGCTTTAAAGTGTATATAGGCTATTTTTAAAGTTAGCTATATTATACTACTTCCTATTATCCTTATATCTAAGCCATTTAATATAATACTATAGCTTTCTATAATAGACACGGGCATTAAGGATCTCCTTAACCTTATATTTATTATCTTTATCTTCTTTATCCGCAGTACCACTATTATACTTCTACTTATACCTACACAAGCAATAAGGGTATATAATTAATATTCACTGCTTATTATTTTTAACGTAGTAGACATAATTCTTACTATTATCACTATTGTTATTACTACTGCCATTATTAGTATTATCACTACAGTAGGTATTAGTATCGCGACCACCATAACACGCCTCTAAAAAGGTCTTAGGGCCAAAAAACAGTTAGAGAAAGGCTTGCCGCAGCTAGGGGATAGCTTCTATCGCCTTAACTCGCATACAGCGTGCTTAGCGCGTTACTTTAACATTATATTTAACATTTAAATATACTACTTAGTTAGCAACGGAAAGCGTTTCCGCTTATAGTTTAGCCCTATAGTATAATTACTACTATTATTGTTGTTATTATTGCTTCTACTACTGCTACTGCTTATATTTTTAATTATAAGAAGCTTTCCTTGCTACTATTAGTTAAAAGAAACAGACTTGTAAAGGTATATACTTACCTTCCCTCTCTGCCTCCTTCTACGCCATTTACTACAACTAATATATAGTACCTTTTAGGAGAATATGGCCGCTGGCTTCTTGCGCTAACTATTTAATCCTTATTATTAATAAGCTATTTAGTGGTATTAATAACAGTTAACGCAGAAGCCTACTAACTTAAGTCTGCACTCTATTAACTGCTTCTAAATTGGTAGCATCTATAGTGCCTATAAAACATTCCCTAACTTAATATTCTAGGCTTAAGATACTTAAGACTTTAAGCTAATTACCTATCTGCGTACCTGTATTATTTTTATATAAGTTAACCTTGTTAGTATCTAAGTTGAGCTGGCTGTCTCCAATAATAACTGCATTTTCTATATAATGTTAGTGGTATGCATAAGTAAGTATATAAGCTTTATAGTATAAGGAATTGCATAAGCGACTTAATTCTAAATCTATAGAAATAAAGTGGTATAAATATATATAATAGGTGACAAAAGGATGTTGGCGATGCCGTTGGCAAAGCTAATAATAATATACCATCGCAGCTAAAAACAAAGGTAGTGAGTTATAGGGTAGTGTAAGCTTTAATACTAGTAGTTAGTTATAAAGTACTATAACTAGGCCTAGGTGCTTGCCTTAACTACTACCCTTAGAAAGAGCCGGCTGATTTAGGCTCTTATCCCCTATATCTTCTTAATAGGTTTATATTAAGACAATATACTTAAATACTATACTTTCTTATTTGTTCTTAAGGGAGAAAATGTTATTACTACCAATATTATAACTTTCTCTACCTCTATTACCGCTTATTTTATAGTTGTCCTTACTAGCTATGTTTATATTAGTTATTATAGAATACTAGAGTAAAGATGCTAGTCCTTTATTAGCTGTAAATATGCGTACCTAAATATATTAAATTAATAACTCTAACGCTATATAATATGTATATAAGATTCTTTTTCTTCCTTCCTTTAGCGTCTAAATTAGGCTTAATGCTTAGAATCTTACTAAGACTAGGGTGCTTGTCTTTACTAAACGGGACCTTCTTTAAAGGAATACGCTAAGAGGGTTACTTTAGCTCTAGTAGCCTATTATAAGGTATAATTTAAAGGGAATTCTATAGCTAAGATATAAGAAAAGTACTAAAAAATATTACTATTACTGTTGTTATTACTTAGAGAAGTCCTTATAGTTTAAGGGAAGCGGAAATATAGAGGTTTAAGTAGGTAATAGTTCTATACTTAAGGAGCTTCCACTAGATATATATTATCTCAGAGAGCCCACCTAACTAGTATTTAGTACTTAGTAGGTAGAAGTCCGTATAAAACTAGTTTAAAACGTACTAATACTAGCGGAGTACTAGGCTAGAGTTAAATTAGCGTTGCGTTATGCAACTAAGCATATAGCCATAAAGTATTGGTAGCGATATACTCCTCTTATAAAGCCCCTTTTCTTTTAAATAAAATTAGTTATAACTATTCTATAAATAGTTATTATAAGAATAAGGGGTTATAATGCCAGCTCCTAGTAGCTAGGCTATACTATAAAATGCGCCTTATCCTTTCTATTAAAGCCTGCCTAATAATTATACAAGTCTATAAATGCCCGTTCCGTATAATCCGCGCTTTATATACTAATTAGGGAGCTCCTAGCATAGATACCTAGCTTATTAGCAATCCTAAGACCCAATCTTAGGCTTAAATCTTTATTTAGGCCTTAAACCTTAGGCTCCTAGTAGCGTAGACCAAATTATATAGGGAGATTGGCGCCTAAATAAGCCCCTACTATATTAAGAGGCTACTTTAACCCTTTTTACTACCTTATCTATAATGCTAGAATATAACCTACTATTATATAGATAGTTATATAGAACTAGGCTCTACTAATTAGTATATAGTGCAAAGTAGGCAAGTATATGCCTTTAGCGCCGCCTATATTGCTTAGTAGTAGGTTATAGCCTTACTAAGCCTACCTAGTATAACTTTCTAGTAAAACTGGGCTTATAGCGATACTTAGACTATTTAAGGTCAATCCTTTCCCTAAGGTAATATAGTCTAAAAAATTACTAAGCGTCTAGCTAAAAATTATATAGGCCTAACCCCTCCTACTAAGACGCTATTAAGGCATCTAAGGCGGCTCTATTGCTATTCTATAATTAATAATATAGTAGATTAACAATTTCTAAAATAAGCTAGTATAGAAGGGGACATTAACTTATAAAAGGAGAAACTAAGGGAATAGTTATAATTTGTTTATAAGCAATTCCAAGACAAAGGGTAATTAATACTATAAATACCACTTATCTATAGAAAAGTTAAGGGAAGTAAAGTAGCTAAAATCTAGATAGGGATAGAGATGCTTACTAAGAATTAAAGAGAAGATAGGATCTGCCTTAGATATAATATAGCGCCCTTATTATTAGCTAGGGGTATATATAACTATTATACTTAAACTAAGTTAAAAAATTTAACACTATTTATAATATATCGCCTTTACTAATAGTGTTAGTTTAAAGAAAACTTATATATCTCTATATATATATAGCATATACTCTAGATATTTTAGTTTATATAGTTATTTAAGTTAAATATAGCTATTAATGCGCGTTCTATATAGGCAAAAGTTAAGTACTACTAATCTTTTTTTAGTATTATATTAGTAACCATGCTTAGCTTTTACTAGCCCCTATTAGTAACTATGTTTAACTTTTTCTAAACTATACTTAGCTATCCTAGCTAGCGTCTATTAGTATATTAATGGAATATTATAAGGCTTTTAAGTTTAAAAAATAAACTGCAGATACAGTGTAAGTGAAATTGAAATTATAAATACTTTTGAAATATACATATAGCTATAAACTGTGCTATTAATGTAACTGACCACTAATACCATGTTAGATATTACCTTATAACGCACTACCGTGCCTTTTTAACATTATATATCTTACTACTTATTCCTATTACCTATTTCTTAATATTATATTTCTTATTACTTATTTCTATAACATTATCTACTGCGGATATTATTAATATTAATATTATCCTCTTACTATCCACCTTATGTATATATAGAGACTTTAGAGCTATATTTAAAATCAAATTGTTTACTTAATTCTCCTATACTGTAAAGCTTATAGTTATAACCCTAGATTGCACTACCTGTTAACCAATTAAATACTACCTTATTTAAGAAGTTATTACTTTTATTACCTTTATAAGTGTCTTAAACTTCTTTACCTATTAAATAAATAGACGATTAAACCTAATAAATATACCAGAACTTTTTAGAACAAATAGATGAATTAAATTATTAAAATAAGGTTTTGCTAAGACGCTAACCTAGACCCTACCTAAACTGTTAAATTTTTAAAAATAACGACTAATATAAACGAATCTTTATTTAAAATTAACTTTATTCTTAACAAGCTATCTAATTAGCTTCTATAGTTCTTTGTTATTTAAGATACTGCTAAGACCAATATGGTATAGCAGTACATCAACCCATTAAAGAAGAAAGATAAGCTCCTAAAGCTAGAGCCTCTAAAACAACCTATACCTATAGACGTACTTCCTATAGCTATATCAATAGCACAGCTAGACTAAACCTAGCTTACTATATACAACTAAATCTATATAGAGTATAAGGATAACCTATATATACACTAGAAGAAAGAGCAGGCTATAAGCGATATTAGTAACTATATTATTTAATTAATATTGGCATCCTACCTTTTACTTATTAATGGCCTCAATATAGTATATAAACGGCTTTAAGCACTTAAGAAAATACTAGCCCCTACTATGTTAGGTTAAAAGCATAATATCCTTAATTAATATATAGCTCTAAAAGCCTATAATAAAAAGTGGAGTATTAATAAATGGTTAAACAGCTAGAGGAAAATCTATAAGTAGGCAGAATAACTAGAGCTACCAGACATCTAGGGATTTAGACCCTACTACGATTTTATATAAGCTATTAAGCCTATCTCTTCTAGTTTTATAGGAGTATTAAAAGTAGACCTCATTAGAAAAGAACGGAAGGATAAAGAGGCCCTATCCATTATTAACCTTATTAAGGAATTTAAGGAGCACTACTGCATATAGCAAGTATTATCTACCTTAACTGCCAATAACTCTGTATTTATAACTCTTTAAGTGAATACAAATTCCAATTCCAATCTAGACTCTAATGGCAATTCCAATTCCAACAGCAATTCCAATTTAAATTTAAGATAGCATAAGAAATGTATATACGGCCTTATACATTAATTTAGTGACTGCTACTATATCGCCAAGTATAAGCGCCCTTAAAGATAGAGACTAAGGGCAGATATTTAGAAGAAGGTAGATAAAACAATCTTATCTACACCTTGGATTAAATGCATTGTTAACTATATCCAAAAAAGAGAATAGGAAGCAAAGGAGAATAATTAGAAAAATACAGAATCTATAATTAATTTTAATTTTAAAACCCCAGCTTCTACTAAACCAACTAGCTATACTGCTATATTTAGTACTGGTTAAATTCCTTTTAAACTCTAAAACACCTAGATACTTAACCCTAGTATAGATACCCACGTCTATAATAATAAAGAAGACTTTACCTTCTCCTACCTAGCTATAAAAGACAACTACCTAATTACTAGCGGAAATTTTAAGAAATTTTAAGCATATAGAATAGTAACCATTACTATTAATACACCTACTAGGAAGTCAAAAATAAAGCTATCCCATATAGCACTAGCACCTACCTTTTTTATAAATATTGTAGCACTTTTAAGAGCTACTAATAACGATATCTATTTTAACTTAGGATAAAATTTACTATACCATCTAGTAACTGGCGAAATAATCTACTATATAAAACAACTAGGGGGCTACTAGGCACTAATATATAGATAGCCTACGCCTATAAATACCCTAGACTTATTTTAATTAACATTCTTAACCTCTAAGAGGTACTAGCTAAGCCGCATAGCCTATAAACTAATTAGAGCCACAGCGACAAGATAGTATAAAATACTTGGCTATACAGGACCTAATACTATTAAGCAGCTTGCTAAGTATGTTATTGGCATAAAGCTAACTAAATTAACTACTAAACGGGCACCGCTTAAAATTAAATATAAAACTTACTTATTAGCAAAGTATATATAGCAGATCTCTTAAAGACGAAAACATAAATTTCTAGCCACTTAACTATTTAAACGGCTAGCATTTAATATTATCTACCTTAGAGTACTAGGGTATAACAACAATAGATACGCTATATATTTCTATTATATATATTCCAAATTTAACTTTATATTTACCTCTAAGAATAAAAATAAAGCTACTGTCTTACCTACTATCTATAAAACTTACTACTTAATTAAAATATAACTCCACTAAGACGTTGTCTTCTTCTAGAGTAATAATAAATAAGTATTTAGATAAATGGAAGACACTTTAAAAACATAGTATGCAGATAAAGGCATTACCTTTAAATGCTAAGTACTATATACTAAGGAACAAAATAGCGGAGCTAAATAATCTGGAAGAACCCTTATAGAATAATTAAGATCTATATAGCTAGAAGTATCCTTACCCCCATTTCTAGGACTAAAAGCTTTTCTTACTACTAGCTATACCCTTAATTAAACGCTAAATAAGCAACTAGGGTAGAAAACTCTATATAAGGTCGCCTATAGCAAGCTGCTAATACTTACCTATATATATAAATATGGTTATAAGACCTATACGCTAAATAAATAAGTTAGAAAGGGAGATAAGCTAGCTTTTTATATATTAATTAGACACCTAGTCGGCTATAATTTAACTGTCGGAATGTTAGTTATGTGACGTGGTTACGGGACTACGAAGCGAGACTAGCTAATCTGACCTTGGAGCAAACCCCTATTTCTAGACATTAATAACTACCAACTTTAACACCGCATACGTACCACTGTAAGTGATATTCGTGCACGTTGATAAAGCGAGTATACTGATACTGATTAGTAGACGTATAGATTAGGAAATACGTAATAGTAAAGCTTAAAACCATATATTAGCTTAATTGCTAACGCGTTAGATTGTAGAGCTATTGCCCTATTTTAGTTAAAGGAGAAAACTACATTAACCTTAAAGCTTGAGACCACGTATTAGCTTGCTAATGCGTTAGATCGCCTAGAGAATTATATTTTTACTTAGAGAGAGCTACGTTATCCTTAAAGCTTAAAACTATATATTAGCTTAACTATTAACGTGTTAGATCGCCTAGAGGACCCTTAAAGCTTAAAACCATGTATTAACTTAACTGTTAACGCGTTAGATCGCCTAGAGGACCGTATCTTTGCTAAGAATTGTCTATAGTGTCTAAGAACTGTAGATTTGTTAATAGGACACACACACACCTTTATATCCTTACCTTAAACCTTAACTTCTTTAAACTGATGACTACCCTTATACCTACCCTTACACCTACCCTTATACACAAAGACACGATAATATGGAAATTAACTAGAAGGAAAGAATTACTAAATACGGCTACGGAATTGACTTGGAGATGGCTATGGATGACGACCTAACGGAGTATATGGAGACTAAGATGTACCTATATACACTATCCAACCTTATAGACTTTGTATTGTGGATAGTGTTTTAGGAAGACTTTAAGAACTTTACGCTAGAGACCTTTAAACGAGTATAATCTAATATTAGAATGGGAATCCGTTAATACCTAGTTAAGAGAGGAGTATATATTATTAAGTAAGATAAGAGATACTCCCTTAGTAAGGTGCTGACGGACGTCGCTAATAAAGAAGAGTTTTATAAATAGACGGATGAGGAGCTTATCGCGGCCCTTATAGAGGTAAAACTAATAATTACGACAACTCTATAAGACCAACTTAATTCGACCTTAGACAAGCTTGCTATACCCCTAGCCCTACTACTAGCTACTCTACTAACTCCACCAGCTATTCCAGCTGCTGTACCACCAGCTACTCCGGTTGCTGTACCGCCAGCTACTCCAGCTACTGTACCACCAGCTACTCCGGTTGCTGCACCGCCAGCTACTCTAATTACTACCCCTACTACCCCCACTACCCCTCCCGGTCCTTAATCCTCCAATTATAACCAAATCTACGCTCTTATTGACCAACTGCTATGGCCAAGAGAGTAGCAGCTGTAGCAGCCACAGCAGCCGCAGCAGCTATACACACATACACTACCTGAATTAACCGTGCCTAGTATAGAGCAAGGACCTAGATATAGCAAGGAGGTGGCTATAATTGCGAAGATCTATACAGACGACTAAAAGTATGATGGAGTTAATAACAGCTTTAACTTTAAGCTGACTATCTTTTATAACATCTGTAAGAGATCTGGCTTACCACTAGAAGGCTACGTAGTGATATTCCCTAGCATGCTAAAAGGACTTGCTTAGGACTACTACTATAATAGCAACCTTAAGTTAAGACCTTTTACGGAAGCCTATAACTACATACAATAGTTCTTTAAAGGGCTAGAATACTACCGCAAGAACTGTAACAGTACAGTGTGGGTAAATTGAATGAGCAACTTGATTCTAAATCTATGGAAATCAGGTGGTATATATACATAAAAGGTGTAGACAATAAGGGGTAATTGATTGAGTTATTTGACCGAGTCAGTGACCGAGTCGGTGAGCGAGTCAATATGCAGGCGAGTCAGATTGGCATTCTGGCGGTGTATGGGTAGTCGGTTACAAGAACCTTATAGAGTGGAACAGTATGACCCTCTAAGGAGTTATAGACGAGAACCCTAACAAGTTAATTTATTAGAACTTCTAACTGCTTATAGATAAACTGCTAAAGCAATGTTATAGACTATACCTAGACTTTTATATGAACCGTATTTTTATAAATAAGTTGGTTACTGCTTGCTAGGGAGTGCTAGTATGCCGTATTACTATCTCTAACCCTTTAGAAGACCTCTCTTAGTTAATTAGTAAGCTACAATCCTCCATTATTACGTAGGAAAAAGAATACCCCCTATAGGCCTTAATAAGATTATCTTACTAAGCCTTTTTTACGGATTAATGTTACTATTAAAATAACTAAAATTGAGACCGAAATACTAATTGCTACGGCAGTAATCGCCCTTATAGAAATAACGGCAGACTAAAGGCTAAGTGCTACGTCTGTAAGAAGGAGGACTGCCGTTTATGGAAATATATAGAGGAGGAGCGTAATTGGTCTAGAGACGACTATAAGAGACGTTTTATTGATATTAAGGGCCGTAATAAGGGCAACTTTAATAACTACTTTAAATAATACATCGCCGCCTGTGAAAGAGATGAAGAGGATGACTTAAACTTTAAAGCCTATATATACAACGCTGATAACTCTAGGAGCGATGCTGGAGAACCTAACGATAGTTCTACCTATATCACTACCTTTAGAACACTTACTATAGATGAAGCAACCTCTATAAGCGTAGAACTAGCTAATAAGGCTTATATATACCTGCTTATGGCTTTAGAACTTACCACGGAGTCTACTACGGAACCTTATATGGAGACTGACCCATTTACCTATAGTATGGCTACAGCCATAGCGTCACGATACACCTTAACGGTCTTTATGGGAATTATAATTAATATGGGTGCTTCGTGTAAGTTTATAGCTAGCTATAGTTAATTCTAAGCTCTATAGGCCGTAGATAAGTCTGTAAGTCTTAATACGTTAACTAAGGGCCAAATAACTATCTAATTTAGGATTAGAGCCTCTACGTCTATCGGAATTATAGACTTTAACAGCCCTATAGGCAAGATATAATTCTATATTATTAAAGTAGATACTCCTTTCCTACTTTGCTTAGCAGATATAAATAGACTCTATATTAAATATAATAACCTAAAGGACGTTATTATTACTCGCACTAAAAAGGTGCCAGTAGTTAGATGATTTGGCCACCTGTTTCTTTTATAGAGCTTCTCCTTACAGTCTTATTTAGTTAAGTCTTTTAATATAAACCCTTGCTACTTAACTAACGTAGAACTACAACGTCTATACCGTCAATTTAGTTACCTGTTAGTTAATAGACTACAAAAGCTTCTTAATAAGGCTGGCTACGGCTATAATACTAATAGATCTGCTATTAAAGAGCTAACTAGACTCTGCTACTACTACTAGAAGCATAGTAGATCTCTAGGTAGATTTTGCTTTACCTTATAAGACGACGTTAATTTTAATTATAACATTATCATCAACATTATATATATTAGCGGCTCCCCCCTACTATACGTAGTCGACGAAGCAACTCGATTTTAAGCTGGCAGATAGCTATAAGACATTAACGCTAAGCACACCTAAAATGTTCTTTAAATGTGCTAGATTAATAGCTATTTAGGACTACTAGACTTAATTACTACAGATGCTAGGAAGAACTTTATTAGTAAGGAGTTTAAGCACTACGCTGCTACTATAGGAGCAACTATAAAGTCAGTTCTAGTTAAATTATATAATTCCATTAGAATGGTAGAACGCTACTATAGTCCGCTACGACGAGCCTACCAAATTATTACAACCGAAATCCCTGAAATTAGTAAGGAGATGGCCCTATAAATGGCCTTTAAAGCCATTAATAATACGGCTAGCTTAGAAGGCCTAGTCCCTACACTTCTAGTCTTTAGAGCCTACCCCCAAATGGTTAAATTGGACGCGCTATTACCTTTAGTTACACAGCGAGCTACGGCTATTAAGAAAGTAATAGTGGAAATCCAGAAGCTATAAGCTAAACGATAGATCGCTAACGCTCTTAATATGCGAAACGGACCACAAACTAATGCTATTTACGGCCTCCTACCTAATTCGCCTGTCTTAGTCTAGAGAGAAGGCAATACTAGCCAAAGTGGTTATTGGGACGGACTATATATACTGCTTACCGTTAATAGTAAGACCTATACTATAAAGCTACTAAATAGACCTACAACCTTCCGCTTTACGGCTGTAAAACCCTACCTACTGGACCTATAAGACCTAGTTAAACCACAAGAGTCTGTTAAATTAGATAAACCAGTACCTTTACCAGCTAAACCTTAATTATTACCTAAGGCTGAACTATAGCTACCGCTAAAGCGAGGTAGAGGTTGCCCCTATAAATACCCATTGCTTACGGCCGTCGCAGACACAACTGTTATGGATACTATAATAGATACAGATGCTTTTACGGGTAATATTGCGGATATTATAGATATCGCTATCTACTTACAGGACAATGATACCGCGGATACGGCTAGCACTACTATTTACTTATAGAACGATAGCAACACCTAATTTAGCGCTTTATGACAAAAGGAGGTTATAGGCCTACTTAAGAAAGGCATCTTTGAGATTATTAAGCTATATAATATACTAAAGGGGGGTAGGCTCTTTAATTTATGGTTTATTAACAAGATTAAGAATAAGGGAACTAATAAAGCCTTTAAGAAATTATAACTTGTTATATAGGCCTATAATAACTTAGAGAAAGAGCTAGTTTTTACTTAGTTACCAATAATTTAACAAGTTAGCTAGCGGCTGATTCTCTATATTGCTGCTATACTACTGCAGATATAACTTTACCTCCAAGACATCTCACAAGCCTATGTCCAGTCTACTATAAACCTAAACCGCGAGTTCTATGTATAACTACCATATTGTGGAAGGGTACGGTGTCTCTTAGATAGGAAGTCAGAATGCTATCAGTTAGTTAGTCTATCTGTCTGTCTGTCAGTCGGTCGGTTATAATTAGTCAAAAGTAATCAGTAAAGCAGTCTGTAAGAAAGGAAAGAAAAGAATATATTCCGGTAGGTTTGTAATCTCCAAGAAGGAGGGAAGCCGAAGGCTTAATATATACAGGAAAATGCTAAGACACTAAGCATAGGACATTTTACCCCACTATATACCTCCCCCACTAAGAACGTTGTCCCCTAACGTTCTATACTATAGAAGAATAGCCAAACGAAAGTAAAGCAAAAACAGAATAGAAAAAGGAAAGCATAAAATAGAATACAGGAAATCTCTTTCTCCTAGTAAGATACCTATCAGACACGCACTGAAATAAATACACCTATTAGCCGTACTAGTTGCTTATACACCATACCCACCAGCGTCACTGGTTAAAAGTATAAATATACGCACTAGCCGCCCTAATCGCCTGTGTACTACACCTACTAGCGGTACTAGTTAAAAGCGTAATTCTGCAGCCGTTACAGCCCTATAGAACTATTCCATAATATCCTTCTGTTATCCATAGCTAAGATCCGATCTTCCTACTAGTAACCAGAACAGTAAACCAGAAATAATAACGGCGGCGGTAATAATAGTAACAGTAACGGTGGTAGAAGCAGTAGTAAAAGTAGACATTTAGCGCAGTAAAATAAAACAGAATAGTTAGCGGTAGAACACTTGGTAGAAGAACTCGGTAACAGTTAGTAAGCAGTAGGATATCTAACAGCAGAACTTTTAATAGCAGAACACTTAGTAGAAGCGGAACGGTCGGTAGCAGTTGGTTAAGGCAGTAGCGGTAGAATAATCGGAACAACGGAACAGAACGGCTAAACAGCAGCAGTAGAATAGCTGGTTGGAACAGTAGTAGCAGTAGCAGTAGCAGTAGCAGTAGAACAATCGGTCAGCGGCGGTTAGTTAGAGTAGCAGTCGGTAGAAACAGTAGAATGGAACAGGTTAGTTAGAATAGTTAGGCGGAACAGTATAATAGATCTAGTAGATCCGGTAGTAATTAGATCTAGCAACGGTACAGATCTAGAATAGTAGAGATAGAGCAGTTAGTTAAGATAGTAGGGATAAAGCAGTCAAACAGAATGGCGGTAGCGGCAGTAGGGCAGTTAATTAAAATAGCAGAGACTCTAGCTTAATTTGGTTATTTAGCTAATTGTTTAATATTAAGACTCTATATCTAGCTCTATATCTGGCTGTGCATCTAGCTGTATATTAGTAGCTCTGCATTGCATATTCTACGTCCGTGTCTACGTCCGTGTCTGTGTGCGTGCTTTAACTGCTGGCCAAAGACTATCTAATTGGTCGGCAACGACGTGCTGCAACTAATTGTTCGGTCGTTTAATTAAGGTAAAAAGTCAGCCCGGTTAAAGGTTCTGACTGTCCTAATTTAAATACAGAGACGGCGTTTAGCTAATTAAGATTTAATAAGGCCCTGGCTTAACTCAAGGTGTCTTCTACTATATATATAACTATGGCTTTGCATCTATAGATAACTGATTAACACTTCCATGTAGACGTGCGATCGGTCAAGGCTCCGCATCTACCGTTTAATTAAGGCTTCGTATATATAGGCGTCCAGTTAAGCTGCCGTACTGTTGTCTAATTAAGGCTCTATACCCGTATGCTCCATATCTATAGACTCCGTGTACAACTTTGTGTAAGACTCTGTATAAAGCTCCGTATCTATATCTATAGGAAAGGTTGTTCTAGTTAAAGAGGCTCTAAGACGTTAATTAACCGTGCTTCTAACATTCTGCGGTTATATACTGATTTCCTTGTTGGGCCTAGTGTCTATCTATCTGCTATTATAGAATCTTTAACCGCTAATTGAAGATGTCTAACGGCGACAGTAACTGATTTAATTTAACTATAACAACATATAATCAACTAATATTTAAATAGGGTATTAGGTTGGCCTAACTAAAAGCTCTAGTTAATCTAACTTAACTATAGAGGCGGCGTCTAACTAATTAAGATTTAACTAAGGCTCTAGCTTAACTTAAGGCGTCTTCTATTATACGTACAACCTAGGCTCTGCATCGTTGCATACTCAATCAAAGCTTTTAAATCCGTTGACGTTCCATTAAGGCTCTATATCCATAGGCTCTATATCTGCGGACAGTCAATTAAAACTCTGGCTGTGCAGTCATTCAGTTAAAGCTCTATATCCGTAGTTAATTAAGGCTCTTAGTGTCCACTAGACATCCAATCTAGAGACCTATCTTAAGACTTCCTTCCTTATAAGCATAAACAGCAGTTTCTAGTAGACCATTTCCGTAGGCCTAGTGCTTTTATAAGACGTCCTTAATAGCTACTTTCTTTCCTTTTAAAGTTACCTTTGCTCTTGGCTTCTTTGGCGCATCCTTAGGCTTTTACGGCTGCTTCTTTACCCCAGCTGTTAGTAGTACGCTTATATATCCTTAATCTTCTTCCAGCTTAAGAGCCTTCTTGGGATTGTCTTCTACTTTTAGTTTCTTTATTATTATCCTGCTGGTTCTATACTTTGCCTAAGTCATCCTTAATATCTTTAAGGCCATCCGGTGGCAGCTTCTTAGCTATTATAACTACCTCTATCACATATCCCTTGCCCTTGTGTTTATAATAGTCCTTCGTCAAAATAACTAGAGGGGAAGCGTTGGTTCCTATACATCCAATTCCTATTCCCTTTATAATCCTTAATATAGTCCTTTACTAACCTGGCTAGATACGGCCTAGTTCTGTCTTCAGTTATATAAGGATAGTTTAGGCTTAACGTGGTCAGCTGTGCCCTCCGTATAATCTCTTGCAGAGCATCTTTGTTAGTGCCTCTTCGTATACTGCTTTACCATTTCCGCAGTACTTAATTTCCAATGTCATGTTACCGCCCTTATGTAGGTCCCTTCCTTACCACAGTGTCTGTTCTCGTTATATAGCTAGTGCAGTGCTGAATTCAGATAGCGGTTGTGGAGCTGCAATTAGCTTTTGTTTAAATAAGAAACAAGGTCAGCCCAGTTAAAGGCTCTAATCTAACGACATTTGATTGACTTGCTTTAGTAACAGTAACGTGCTAATATTAAGGCTTAGGCTTGATTCGACTCTTTAACTGACCGTGGCTTTTATACAGTTATTTAAGACCAAGGCTTCCGCATCTGCCGTTCAGTTAAGGCTTTGTGTACAGCTCTGCATCTGGCTCTGCATTATACAATCAGCTCTATATCCGTGCAATTAATTAAGGCTCTTGGTGCCGTTCTTATTATATAGCTGGCGCATTATTGAATTCTAGGGGCGGTGTAGAGTTCTGCTGGCTCTATTGCTAAATAGACTAATCAGGATTTTCCGTCCCTAGGATAGAAAATCGCTATTGGCTTATTAATAGGTGGTAAGCTAAACTAACATCTTTGTAGTAGATTAACGTGTCTCAACGCGCCGCGATTAAAAAAGTAAACAAGAAAAGGAGCTTTAGGAAATACTATAATTAAGCACAAAAAATAGAAATCTTTTATACCATTACCTACGTCCCCTCCCCTACCTTAGAATTTAACTGTCCCCTAGTCGAACATCCTACACCTACTGCAGAGCCTACTGCGGAGCCTGCTGTTAATGGCTAACCTAGTTAAGCGTCTATCTCCAAGACCGTCTCTAAGGATCAAAAGATTTATTCTTCTTCCTAGCCTCTGCCGTCTTATCCGCAGGCCATGACATAATCTGGATACATTCTTCTAGTCGTATATTCTTCTCCTGCGGCAGAGCTTGCGGCTCAACAGTTGTCCTGGTTGTACGGCTATCTCTAAGGGTTAGGTAAGTCTGCAAACGTTACTAGTTGGGCGTTACTAAATCCATAGGCCGTACTTAATAGTAGTCCTCCTAGTTTATGCGTATTTTATCACTATTCTTTAGCACTACTCCATTATAGAAATTAGTAAAATCTACTCATCCTATAGGGGCTTGTTTCTACGTCTATCCTTAACCTTTCCTTTTTTAATTTAGCTGTCCATCTAAGCCTATTCCTTAGTGCGTATAAAGCCAGTTCTTAATACCTTCTAGCTATTCTTCATTACCGAGCTACGGAAGCTTAGGTCTAGGTTATTCGCGCGTTCTAGCTACTAGTCTTCCTTAATTAAACAGATGTATAAATCCTTGCTAAATAAGATCCTTTAAGCCTTAATATTCATACTTAGTAAAACGGTGACTTCCTCCGCATCTAGAATAGGTCTGCCGGCCTTATCTTTACGTGCCTTACTAACTCTATACGTCCCGCTATAGTTATCCAAAGGTAGTAGAATCTTGCGGATATTAGGGATCTTGCGGATATCAGCAGTCTTGCGGAATAAAGGGAGCTTAGGTGCTGTTCTGCCAGTCTTTATATCCTAGTGCTAAGCTATATCCTTATGCCGGGCTTTAAACTATAGCCTAATTTAATAGCATCGCGTGCTTCCTTAGGTCCAGAAGTCTTCCTTCCCTTTAGCGGTTAAGCTTATTCCCTTACTGCCATAGCTCTTATATAAGCTAGATATTTAGGACATCTTCCTCTAGAAGAATAGCCATTTGCTTAATGTTCTCTACAGCTATTATTCTTAACTCTACGGCCTCCTTCAGTCTTTTAAACATAAGGGTACTGGGCTTATCTACTACAGCTCCTGTCTTTTCTATTACGTGCCTATAGTATTTAATAGGGAGTCCTTATATAAACCACCACCCCTTCTCTTACTTAGTAAGGTTTCCTACAGCTACCGCTCTTACTAAGATAGTAGTAAAGTTGTGCATATAGTGACGCAGCTTGCCTGGCTGTTCTGCAGATTTTTAAATAAAAGCTTCTACAAAGTCTCTTGTCTCCATGCGTTAGTAGTAGTTATTTGCTTAATATTCTGCCCTAAGCTTTCTTATAAGCTCCATCTAATTACTAGCTGTGAATTTAGGCAAGCTTCGGATTTATATCCCTATTTAGTAATTACAGTACTCTAGAAGGCCCTAGTGCTTCTCCTTACTCATTACACAATGTCGGGTATATAGCCATTCGTACTATTTAATAAACTGTAACATGTTCTACCCTATAAAGTAAGGAGTTCCAATAGTTCCTAGGGCTAGCATAGGCTAAACCATAACGCAGATCTTGTCTTAAGCCGTTAACTGCTGGTTACAAGGTAATGCATCCTTAGGAGCTTATAGGTGATCCCTATAGCTTTTATTCTTTATCTGCTAAGGGTTATTAGTCCTAGGTGTTATAGGTAAACGCTACGGTAGGTCTGTTTGCATAGCCGTAGTCTTAATAGAGGATGTCCCAGATAACTATCCTGGCGGGACATTAACAGGTGCATACTTCAGCTGGTCTACTTATATAGCTATGTCCCTAATAGAAGGCGCCTACTTCTTAATACCTAAGGGGAGGTCTTCCTGGGAGAGCACGGAATCTTTATCTTCTACCACTACCGGGTCTTAATACGTCCATCTGTTTTGGCCTACTGTTGTTCTATACAGCAGGTCCTTATAGAGTACCTCTAGGGCCGCTGCTAATATAATCTAGATAACTTAAAAGAGGATAAAGCTAAGCTAGAATAGGAAGCTTTTAAAGGTAGATCTAATCTCGTGTACTTGCGGCCTTGCTTAGTATTATCTCTGTTCTTAAAGGGTAGCGCTAGCTTCCTTCGCCGCCAGATATCTTAGATCTCGTTTCCATCTAACTAATTAGCCCTTAGCTTGTCGTCTCTGCATCTTTAATAACGTTCTAGCCATGCTCGTGCGCGCGCAGGTAGCGAGATTTTAACCACTAGTAGTTATCTAATTGGTCAACTAGTTCGCTTAACGCCAAATTTCTAAGTATAGGCACCAAACCCAACTCCTAAGACCTTTTAACCTACACCATTTTGCTTCCTATTGCCACTCTTTAGCCTGTGCGTTAAGTCTAGCTATCTGTCTTTTCTACTGTTTTTCTGTTTAGGGTCTGCTTAGTTCCCCTTACTGTTTAATACTGCCTAGTTCTCTAGTTCTCTAGTTCTGCCATCTTATCTATTAGTTCTTCTACAGTTGGTTATTCTTCTACAGCTAGCGGTTCTTTGGCAGTTATAGTATATTCCTGCGTGTCTTCTGTATATATAGCACCAGACTTCTAATCTAAAGAGCTTGCCGTCAATCCCCACATGGAATACCAAATAATATATAGGAGGGTATGGTGTCTCTTAAATAGGAAGTTAGAATGCTATTAGTTAGTCAGTCTATCTGTCTGTCTATCGGTCGGTCGGTTATAATCAGTTAAAAGTAATCAGTAAAGCAGTCCGTAAGAAAAAAAAGAAAAGAATGTATTCCAGTAGGTTCGTAATCTCCAAGAAGGAGGGAAGCCGAAGGCTCAATATATACAGGAAAATGCCAAGACACTAAGTATGGGACATTTTACCCCACCACAATATAAGCTAAATAAACAATTGGGAATTGATACAAACTCCGTTCTAAAGGTTATAAAGCCACTTTACAGAGTACCTAAAGCTGGAAACCACTGGTTTAAGACCTACTATTTACACTATGTTAATTAGCTGCAAATGGACTAGTCTATATACAACCCTTGCTTGCTTTACAGTAACAACCCTTTTAGAATTATCGGCTTATAGATTAATAATATACTATTCCTTATAGATAACACCTTTATAGAGGCTAAACAAAGCAAACTATATAAGGCTAAATTTATAGCTAAGGAGCGAGAGTAACTAACCACTAATATACCAGTTAAGTTTAATAGAGGACTCATTTAATTAGCATAAGATAAGAGTATTACGCTGACGTAAAAGCGCTAGTATAAGAACCTTAGTATAGTTAACACTACGCTGGTAGATAGCACTAGCTCTAGAGAAATTACGCGCGGCCTACTTACGCTAAAGGACCAGTATATTGCTTAATGCGCTAGAGGAGCTTATATTGCCTTAGTCTATTAACCAGAGGCTTTATTTAACTTATTCTTTACTGCCTAGGTAACTAATCCTAAAGAGGTAGACGCGAAGAAGTTAAATAAGCGCCTAAGTTAGCAGATTTAGAACTTATATAGAGGTCTTAAGTTTGTTAAATTAGAGGCTAAGACCCTATAGCTCTTAGTCTTTATAGATACTTCCTTTACTAATAATAAGGACCTCTCTTTATAAATTAGCTATGTTATTGTACTAGCTAACGTAACTAAGAAGGCTAATGTCATCTATTAGAGCTTAATTAAGTATAAAAGAGTTACTAAAAGCGTTCTAGCTTTTAGACTCTACGGAATGGCTTACGGCTTTAATATCGCCGTTGCTATTAAGTCTATGGTAGATAAGGTCCTATAGATTAACCTCCTACTTATGCTTTACACCAATTCTAAGTTGCTATATAACTGTCTTGTATAACTCGGAACTATATAAAAGAAGCAATTAATGATTAATGTAATGTGCCTATAATAAGCCTACGAACGTTAGCAGATTACGGAGGTTAAATGGATTAATAGTAAAGCTAACCCTATAGACGCGATAACTAAGGGGAAGCCTTGCGTCGCCCTATAGCGACTTATTGACACGAACCAAGTCAATATATAGGCTGTAGGTTAGGTAGAGCGTAAGGAGCAATAGAAGGTGGTTTACGGGTTGTGACGGTACTAGGGTACGCCACCCGCCATATTCTGTGGACCCTAAATTTAACTAGCTAATTAGGATTTTCCATCCTTAGGATAGAAAATCACTATTGGCTCGCTTACTACTAGCGCCTTAGCGGCCCTCGCGATATATTAACCTGCTACCCCTAATAATTCTTCTCCTTTTTTTCCTTAGCTTAGTGTCCCTATAATATAGCATTCTACAAGCTTTAGTTTAGAGGTATTGGTATAAGCCGTAATACTAGTTATGCAATTACGGACCTATAAGAGGAGCGTGGAAACTATTGCGTATATGCTACAAATAGTCTAGAAACAGACTTGGCTTTGGAGTGTAGATTAGCCTTCTCCTTAGAGTTGCTCCAGTGTCGGAATGTTAGTTATGTGACGTGGTTACGGGACCACGAAGCGAGACTAGCTAATCTGACCTTGGAGCAAACCCCTATTCCTAGACATTAACAACTACCAACTTCAATACCGCATACGTACCACTATAAGTGATATTTGTGCACGTTGATAAAGCGAGTATACTGACATTAACCAATATCTATTAAATCTGGATTCTAAGCCTTTATAAAATTATTTAAACTAGAGACGTTATATTTAATGGGAACTTATTCTATAACCTTAAAGGTTAGAATATTAACTACCTACTAAAGGAAGTATTAGAAGACACTATCTAGATAATTAGTCTACTAGAACCTCTCTATAAGGACAAATCTAAGGACAAATCTATCTTATATAGACTTACCTTAAATATAGATTAAATAACTATATTAAGTGACTTAGTAGAGCCTCCTATAAAGGACATTAAATAGCTACTAACTCCTAGTAGAATAGTATCTCTAAATCTACTAAAAGTAAGCAATATACTAGGAGGACCTTAAGACCATATCTTAAATATAATTAAAACAGGTTCTACCTAGCTAAGCTTATTAAAACTATCTAATAGAGCAACTAATATAGCTCTATAAGCTAATAAAGTCTCAGCCAATTCTTCTGCCAACCTTATTCTACTAAAAGGTTTTAAATAAATTTAACGCTAAGCGTATGTAGCAGCACTAGCCAATCTATTTACCCTATTTGGTTACTACGCTGGCTTTGCCATAGGACTAGTAAAGGATATTAGCTAAACTAGATCCTTATCTTTATCTCTATATTAGGACAATCTCCTTTTTAAACTAAGGAACCTTAAAGAGTTAAGAAAGCACCCTTTAACTACTGGCTTTTAAAAGGCTATAGAAAAAGAATACAATAACCTAAAACGCTAAGGGATATTTAAGACTATCTTAAAGGAAGAAGCAACTAATAACTAGATCCTTTTACTAAAATAGGTCTTTAAATATAAGTTTAATAGTAATGGCTACCTATAAAAGCTAAAGGCTTAACTGTGCGTCTATAGAGACCTATAGATTACCAAAGAGGAGACCTATATAGCAAACCTAGCTGCGCGAATATTCTATGCCCTTATAGCTATAGCAGCCGCATTCAATTTAGAAATTTAATAGTATAACGCTGTAAACGCATTTATAAATACAAGACTAGATAAGCTAGTCTACTGTTACTACCTAAAAGGCTTTAATCAAAACGAATATATCTTAAAGCTACTTATGGCGCTATATAGATTAAAGGTCTTACTACTACTTTGGTATAAAGAGCTTACTAGTATACTAGCTAAATTTAGATTAAAGCCTATTCTAGGTATAAACTGCCTTTACACTAATAGATAACTTATTATCTTCTTTTATATAGATAATATTACTATCCTATTTGCTAAAAAGGACCTCTAAAGACTGGAAGAATTTAAAGCCAAACTACTATACTAATATGAGATCCGTGTACTAGGAGACCTATAATGGTTCCTAGGAATTTATATTAAACGAGATTAACTAAGCAGAAAGCTCTAGCTCTACTAAGACTCCTATATTAAAAAAATAGCTAGTTAATTTAATATTTAACCAGAAAGATTTCCTAAGTTACTACTTCCGGCTAAAAAACTAACTCCATCCAATTAGCAGACGCAGACGAATCCTTAAAGAATACTAGCCTATTAGCAACAAGTTAGTTCCCTTATACACCTTGCCGTATTTAAAAGACCTAATATTATAAAGATATATTCTAAGCTAGCTAAATTCCTTACTAATCTAAATTAAAAGCACCTTAATGTAGCAAACTAAGCTATTACCTATTGCCTTAGAATAAAATCTATAGCTATTAAATACTCTAGCAAAGTATCTAGAGCACACATCTACTTTAGAAACCCTAAAGGAGAAGACGTTACCTTTTATAGAGTATCTAATGCAGCATTTATAGACTATAAAGACACTAAACGGAGCTCTTAAGGATACCTTTTTATACTATTTAGAGGACTAATTAATTAGAAGGCAACCCTATAAAGATTAGTGACTTGCTTAACTACCAAAGCAGAACTTCTCTCCCTGTTTATGGCTGCTGTTAAGATTATCTGGTGGTAACGATTCTTTAAAGCAATTAGCCTTAATTTAGAATGTAAATTTACCCTACTTTGCGATAATATATAGACTATACAACTCCTAAGACAGGATATACGAAAGCTTAACACTAAGCTACGACATATTAACATCTATTAGTATTGGCTTAGACAGGAAGTTTAAGATAAAAAGATTAACGTCTAATAGGTTCCTACGGCTAAAATGCCTGCTAACGGCCTTACTAAGATCCTACCCCATTAAAGGTACGAGGCATAGATAAAGTAATTAAATTTGGTAGATATTTAATATTAAATCGCTACTACATTATCTGATAAAGACTCTTAAATATTACCCTATCCCTTTACTACTCCTAAATTATATCCAAAATTTCCTATTTTAGTATAGCCTCTACCTTTATTTGTTTTTCTATAGCTTTAACTACACTGTTAAATCTAGGGGGATGTGTAACCAACTACTAACACCATGTCAGATATTACCTTATAACGCACCACCGTGCCTTTTTAACATCATATGTCTTACTACTTATTCCTATTACCTATTTCTTAACATCATATGTCTTACTACTCATTTCTATAACGTTGTCTACTGCGGATGTTGTCGACATCGACGTCATCCTCTTGCTACCCACCTCGTGTATATATAGAGACTTTAGAGCTACATTTAAAATCAAGTTGTTCACTCAATTCTCCCACACTGCAAAGCTTACAATTAAGCCTAAACAAGCTTCCTCCAATTTTCTAGGGTTGGAAATCTAGAAAAGGCAGGTCTGCTAATAGAGATATACAGGCAAAAACGAAAACGTGGTATAAGAAAACACGGGAATATATAGACACGTTGACGAGATGGACGCTGACGCCTCTTTTGCCCAGAAAATAACACTTCATATGCTACTCCCTTCTGCAATTTCGCAAAGTCATCCGAACATACTCGCACTCCAATCCCAGATCTTATTTGCTTTCAGCCCATTCCAACACTCCTAACTGTCTCCAGATCTCACTCCATCACTTCTCTCCTTCTCGGGTATCTCTTATGCACGGGCAGCCTTGCGTGCCATGATCTTCTTTTGGATGAATAAGCCGGTAAGCAGGATGACAATGGCGCCGATGATGCAGAACACAAGTACAACACCGGGCTCCTTAGCAGCCCAGTTTTTGCGCTTCATGAGCCGGTGGAACTCCGCTTCGCTGTGCGCGATGAGGGATCTATCGAAGGCGGCCATTTTGTCTAATGTCGAGTTCTATGGGAGCCTTGTCAGTGGAACTATCTTATACAGAGCTTCCTCAGTAGGAAGCGTCAAGGAGTTAACAATCATTGTATAGTTTGCTTGGCGTTTGGTGGGTTGGAAACCAAGAGGTTGGAAGGGTGGCACGGTTGTTTTGAGGCTTGCGCCATCCGGCGGGACTGCGCTACCATTATGCATCCATCGAGATCTGTTTCCAGCGTCTTCCAAAAGTGAAATCGTGCTTACCTTTGGGTTTAGATACTTCACGAAGTTATTGAAGCAATTGTCGTCAAGACGGAACTATTCGAGTGGCTGTTGAGAAATCGACGAGCTCGTTAGCACACGGATGACCACCTATCATTGCGACAGAGACAGGAGCTTAAAAGTAATTTACAGAGGAAGTGGAACGATGGCACAGAGGAACCGAAAAGATTTTCACGCGACCGCCTCGCGTTTAAAGAAGCGCTTTTTTTCGGTCGGCGTTGAGGCATTTGTTATAACCCTCTGTTTGGCGGCGGCGACCGGCAAATGGCTGCGGAATTCTCGGACAAACTCTTGGATGCCAATTGAATATCCAAGGAACGTGAGAGTACTTACAAATGAACCTGAGGCTTGAGACGGACGACCGGCGTGGGTGCAGAGGCGAGAGTGTTGAGATTGAGTTGAAGGTACTGTGACGGAGCTTGCGGGTGGGCAGAGGTTGGAGCGAAAGACCAGGAGCTGCCAACGCTCGGTCGCCAAGCTAGCGCTAAGGCAGGCTATTGCAGTCGATCGAAAGAAATTGCGTCAAGATCCACTTGCCGAGACACAAACAGTCCACAACAACAAGAATCCTCTAACGATATCTTACTGTTAGACAGTCTGCCTTGCCTGAGCGAGGTGTAATTCAGTTCTGTATTGTCCAATTTGTAGCGTGTTCTTGCTGTCATCCAGAGAAAAACACAGATGAACTCGTCACACAGAGAGCCCCCTCCCCACCCGTGCGCAAGGATGGCTTGTTCCATGCGCTATGTCATAGTTTGATGCTTATCATTGCTGATGAAAAAGCTTCTTTCTCCAATTACTTTAAAATTGCATCAACAATCGCCCAGCACCCCAGAAAATCAATTAATACCAAAAATTGCATTACAATAGCAGATACGAGATCTTCCAACTCGCTGCTAATTGCCGTACCTTGTTGTCGATTTCTTCGACAAGGATGAAGATCAAGCTTTTACCACCCGCGCCAAGCCTGTAGACGGGTATGAGTTCCAACGGCCCCCATTGGCCGTTTTTTTTTTCTCACCACAACTCCGCCGGAGTCCAATAATCACTAAAAGAGATAGCAGATGATCTTGTACAGCTATGTACAGGTAGGTTCAGGGTTCTATCAGTCATGTTAATGCAAATATGCCAGTAATCGGCCTTCTCGCGTCAGTCGCCGTACGTTCATTTGATACTCGGTTGCCGGGCTAGTTTTCCCGATCCCTCGAAAGGTTCCAGGTTTGCATACCGCCTTCCATTCACTACAAGAACAATGTATTTGGATCCTGGTACAGCGGTACTTTTTGCGCTGTTCGGGATACCTTGGGACGCAATCTACGTCCACTCATGGGTGTCAGTTCTTGGTATCTATATCATATTAAATCCGGGTGAATGTGTAAGTCCTGCTCTAGTATCACATCACTTCGTTTTTGCACAGCGCGACTTCATCAAATTGTTCAAAATCAAAACCAGCAAAGTTAGCAAGAAGGAAATTGCGACGAAGTGCGAGGGACATTGTAAACATTTTCAAACATCCGAACTGATATATGATGGAAGAAGTATATGGTATTGAAGGTTCTTTGCTAGCAGATCATTTTGGAGCTCAGAGACGGTTTAGTGTACAATTAGCTGGAAAGGAAGGAGCTGCGAAGTGGCTAAAGACGTGACTTCCTCACATCCACATCTGTGACGAAGACAATGGACTCAGGAAAGCATCAAACCATTCCCTTGGTCATGAGGTGGTTCTGTATTCGAGTCAAGAAAGTAAGTAAATTGGAAAAAAGTCGCGGTGAAATGGGAGATTGTGTGAATATCCACGACAACATATCTTCTGCTCTCGACATTGAAAGTCCCGTTCCACCCGCACCATAACACTTTTCAATATCTAAGCATCAGCTCAACATCTTCTCATATCTTCAACGCTCTCTAAAAACACAATACACGACTGACTAAAAGCCCTATTCACTTCGTATTTTCTCTGGGTTCACAGAATCTTCCAAGTCTTGCCACCTCCACTCACTTCCGGCTTTCACTCCACCATGACCGACCAACTCCAGTGCCCTCCCTCACCTCGACCTAGTACTCCTCCCACGCCGCCTTCTCCTTCCCACCGTACAATCAAGCTCTCACTTTTCACGGGCTCTCTCCAGGCAAGACCGGTCAATCGAGCCCTCGCCCGCGCCAACTCCCACCTCTCTGAATTCAGGCCGAAAGCTGCCCTCGAACTCTATACCCAAGTGCTCACGAAAATTTCCCCTAGCCACCCGTGCGCATTTCTTAACCGATCTCTCTGCTATCTCATCCTCGGCTTCCCTTCACTCGCCGTCACAGACGCCTACCGTGCTCTCCTTGCCGCATACTGGGCCAGACACTCCAAGCCTCCTAACGCTCAAGCGCGACAGCTATTCTTGTTCGGGAAATTTACCCAAGAGGCGGATGAGCTCGAGCATGCATGGATAACTAAGCCATCATGCTACGTTGGTGTTGGACTGTTCTTCTGGCTGAGCAAAGACCTTGTGAGCCTGGCTGTCGAACCCAAGAATCGGTCCAAGAAAAAGAAGCCAGTACAGAGCTTGGGGAAGACTTTAGTGAGCATAGCTAACGATGCCATGATGAAGGCTTATTACCGGCTCGCGCTTGCGTTGTGGAAGTGCGGGGGAGGTGCGCTGAAGAGCGCATTGGATGTGCTGGATGATGCGCAGTCTCTGAGGTTCTGTACGCCAGACGATATGGGGCAGTTAAAAGAGCTCGGAAATCGTATCCTTCTTGATATCGAAAATGTTATGAAGGAGGAAAATCAGATCAAGCAATTCTGCATTGCAAGCCAAGGGATGAGAGAGGATAGTGATACTTTAAAGTTTTATGAAGAGTATGGGATTCGCGGACTATTAAAGACAAGATTTACGAAAATCAAGAGAGAGCTATATCCTTGGGATACGTACAGCCTAGCCGGAGAGAACTTACACCAAGTTCTTGCGGAGCTCAACGAGATGGTCAACAAACAAGCTCCAGGTTGCCGAATAGGGGTAGCAAGAGAAGTAGGCAAATCCGCGCAGCTTTCACTGTACGCAAAAGAACACTTCCTGGGCCAAGCGACTATCTTCAACGAGATGAGCTGCTTCCATGTAACTTCGTTAGGCTGGGACTTCCGCCAAAAACTTCCCTGTGATGCGTGCGCGGCTAGCTTGGACGTTTCCGGGCCCCTCTGCGTTCATGCTAATAGAATCGCAAAAGAGCTGGCACGAGATGAAAAAGACCCGGATCGAATGAATCGGAGTGCCGCACTATCACAAGACTCGAATGCTACTGAATTCTTCGATGTAGCAGAGTATATCAGGAACACCTCTAATATCAAAGAAGAAGATTGCTCTTCCAATTCTGAGGTGATCGAGAATGCCGCAGATGACAAGCCTCAATACACACTCTCTCAAGAAGCCACATCTTCTAGCTTCCGCAAGCTTCCTCCAACCCCACCGGGCCTCAGCTCTCCACTTCTCTCCAACGTATCCTCATCTCAAGAAACCGAAGCCCTGGAGGGCTTCCAACTATGTCCCGCATGTCGCCGCGTCGCTTTCTGTAGCGCTCGATGCCACTCCAGAGCCGTCTCGGCTTACCACATACCCTCGTGCCACACGGGACTAGAAGAGTACCTCCGCGCCAAAATCCTCAGCGAAACATGGAAGGACGTTCCAAAGCCGCACAGTCAGCGCCTGCTGAATCTGCTATTCCTGCGCATCCTCGCAAATGCCAGGCCGAACAACACGCACCCGCTCGAGCAACCCTGGATCCGCTGTCTCGATGGCAAGCTAGATGCAGCAAGGGACGTCAACTTAGACTGGGAGGAGGGGCAAAATGAAGTCGAGGTGCTGTGGGACGAGGAGAAGACAGTGAGCCTCGAGGAGCTCTTCCCGGACCGCGAGTCGCTGGACGAGCTCGCGGGCGAAGCCGACGCCGGCGCGAGGGTGAAGCAGAACCTCATTCCATGGTCTTTCGACACCAACGTGCGCCAACCACTGCACTGCCTCTTCACGATGGGTGGGCCGGAGCTTGCGCTCGATGTTCGGCGCTTCGATGGGTGGGTGCTGGAAACGATGAGGGCGAAGATCGCGGCGGGGATGCGCGTGAGCCGGTTTCCGAGGTTCGAGAAGGCGTTCGATGAGAAGGGAGAGCTGGTGGCGCAGGCTTGTGTGAAGCAGTCACAGCGGGATAACGGCTTCAATGGCCACTCTGCTGCGACTGGAAACAGCACTGTCGATGAGACGGAAGACGATGAAGTGACTTGGGTTGCCAGTCTACACCCATTGGCTTCTTTGGTACGAGTTGCTGAAGAGGATGAGACCCCGAACGTCAAACTCTGGGAGCGAGAGGGAATGGTGCTGTGCAAAACATATTCCCATATCGACACCCTTCACGAAGAGCAGCGAAAGACAACCACGGATGGAAATGATCATTTTAGGGTGGAACCCTCTTCTAAATTTGATATAGAGATGCTGGATTTCAGCTTTGACGCCGCGCCGAGTATCGGAGCTGGGGAGCCACTGCTACGGGCCAAAGAGGTAAGTCCATTAGACGCGGAAAATGATCTCGCAATAGATGTGTACCGTTGCGTAGTCGAGAAAGCGGAGCGGAAGAGTGGACAGACACTCTTATTCGGCACAAACTGGAAGGAGACGAACGGGGATTCAATGCTGGATGCGACGGATACGAAATGGGATAAAGAAGAGTCAGAGACGTTTGAAGATAGGGAAATATTAGCCGAGTCTGGGTGGGAGGACGGCGAGATGGATACGGATACTGAGTCCGATTAGTGGAGTCGGATGAGGGGGGAGTGGGGAACTGGTGGTTTCAAAGTACGTTCGGACTCACTTCAAGGAATTTGCTGGCTGGAAATCTTGCGGGTAGCATTGAGCATGTAAGGAATTTTAGTGCTGAAGGCCATTGTGCTACTTCTGAAAGGTAGTATCGGTCATCTTGGTAAGTCTGGGAAGATACTGTACGCATTAAGAGTATAATTAGCCCAGTAACCTGGGCTTGATCAGCCATTCTTCATACAGGCCCATAAAGTTTTGGTTCCTTGAGCTTGTTATGGGGCTTGATATCTCTCGCTAGAGAAAGGACCAATGACCAAAAGTCATTTGCAGCTCAATGATCTCTCAATTCTCTAGAACCTGGTACCGAATCCTGCAAATCCATTTTTACACACGTCACCACGCTTTAGCCATCACTGCCGTGAACATCCCAAACGCGATTTTGTTATCGGAAGCACTCGCCCCGATTGAAGCCCTCTATAATCCTCTTCTGTAGAAGATACAAAAATGAGTCCATCCACTGATCACCGATAAAATCCTGATGACTTATGAAAGCATTCAAGCCCCGTACCAAACTTTTTGGAATGGACATCATATCAGCGAATATCTGGCGTTCGGAACCGATGGCAAGGGTTCGAAGCGACGTAGAATATGACCCAATTGATGGCTTCTCCTGCTCCTCCCGTACCTCGACGAACTCATTTCTAGGAGGAACTCCTGAGGCAGGCGGATCCAAGGCACACAGGGCAGGAAACTGGCCAACAACTTCCTTTGGGGCTGCCATGATCCCATCGAAATCGATAACCCCTATAATAGAATAGCTGTCGTCGACAAGAACATTGTGGAATCCGAAATCTTGGTTTGTGAAGGAGAATGGACTAGTATCATTGGGACAGTAACGGCGAACTAGCTCCTTGAAAAGTAGTGGAAGAGCGAAGGAACACCGGGTATTCAGTTCCATGTCTGATGCAGCTGTTCAGTGCGTGCTCAGCTGTGTCATGGTAATATGCGAATGGGGATTTCCATGGGCCCAGTCCGGTCTCGATTTCAGGTCCAATTGTGAATTCACCGCTGTCCTCGCCATATCGTAGTGATCCGATTTGGCCAAACTGACATTGGGCTAATTCCACCTGAATCTGCGCCATTTGCCGTCTAAGCTTTGCGTTCTGTTCCTGGGTTCCTGCAGCTCATTTGCGGTCGTGCCATTCACGCAGTCCATAACGACTAATAGCGCGCCAACCTCATTATTAGGATTAAGATCATAATGATGGATTTTTGGTACTGGGATGTTGGTGTTTGACCTACAATGCATGGCATATTAGTTGATGAATACAATCAATTATTCAAGTACTTACCGAAGATACTTCATGCTTGCGATTTCACATCTCGTCACTGACTCAACGTCTACTAGCTCCCGAGTGCCGAAAATACTGGACAGTTCGGGAAGCCGCAGTTTTATAACTCATTCATCTCCGTCGTCGAAGACAATATGGCGGATGAGGTTGAAGTGACCGACATTGAAATTTTCCTGAAGACGAAATGGCATATTTGCACGTCTCTGCCTGCAAATCTGAAGAACAGCCTCCCAGTTCACCTTTTGAACAAATGTCATGTCTCTTTCATGCAACGGTTCGCCTTCTTCGTATCTTCTAGTACCAATCCAATGAGAGCTTGCCGTGTCAATTAGTGCGGTTGATTGGCGCAGCCATAAGCAACCGATATACTGAGGTTCGTGCCAAAGGATTAAGAATCAGCTGTCTTAGAAGAAATCGGCTTCAGTTGTTGTGAAATCGAAGTTGCAGGCTTACTACGAGTTTTGGCCCAGCTGTGCCTCGGAGGCCACCAATGTTCACTTTGAATCAATGGCAAGTGCACCCGCACCCTATCAGTGGCAAGGACGTTTCAACATAAATTTATAAGTGTTTTATTTATTCAGTGATCTGTTACACGCTCAATATATTGGCACTAGCAAGCTAGCGACCGCATGCTTCACCGAAATAAGGCTAACAGTCAAACAAACGAAAACACATTCATATTTACATACAATGAATGCCACCTCACAACCCCAAACTCATATCCCTATATACTATTTCTGTTTGGTTTTTAAGTAAATGCCATGCTCTTCTTAATTTCCGCAATCGCCAGTGCCGGGTTCAATCCTTTAGGGCATGTCCGAGAGCAGTTTAGGATTGTGTGGCAACGGTATAGGCTCATGGAGTTGTTGAGAGCATCCTGTCGCTCAGCCGTCTTCTCATCACGCGAGTCGGCAATCCATCGATAGGATTGGAGCAGCACAGCCGGGCCAAGGTACTCTGCTTGGTTCCACCAGTACGAGGGGCAGGAAGTGCTGCAGCAGGCGCACAAAATGCACTCGTAGAGGCCGTCAAGCTTCTTGCGCTCTGCTTTGGTTTGGCGGTTTTCCCGGCCCTATGGAGATATGAGTATTAGTTTTTGTATGGCAAACACATGAACAAGAAATGTTCTCGAATAGATTGGGGAGAAATAAGGGAATTTCAATGGCTCACATCTGGCGGCGGCGTGTTGCGCTGTAGGTACGGCTTGATAGATCGGTATTGCTTGTAGAAAAGAGTAAGATCCGGGACGAGATCCTTGACAACGTAAGTGTGTGGCAGAGGGTAAATGCGGGATTCCTTGGCAGTATCGGTAGGTATGCGGCCTTTTAATCATCCTATATCAGCACCTATCCATTCGGAAGCAAATCGGGGCTTCATACATAGACAGGCTAGTGTGTTAACACCATCAATGTTCATTGCACAACTTCCACAGATACCCTCTCTGCAGCTCCTCCGGAATGTCAGAGTTGGATCAACCTCATTCTTAATTCTGATCAGCGCATCCAACATCATGGGACCCGTCTTGTTCAAATCCAGAGTGTAGGTCTGCATCCGGGGCTTCGAGGTGGGCTCATCAGGGTTCCATCGGTAAATATGGAATGTCTTGATTTTTGAACCCTTCTCTGGTGCAGGTTCCTTGACTGTCGGAGTCTTGGACTCAGGGACCGCAGACCTACTTGGGTTTATGGTCTCGCCGACTTTGGAGACGGGGTCGACTGAGGCGAATGATCGGGTCCATACGGCGGGCACAGCTGCGGGGCGGACTAGATCAATGGAATATTCCTGAAGTAATTGCAAGCTGGCGACGTACCTGTGCGCCGGACGGCTAACCTGGAGAGAGCGCGCGCGGCGGCCATGGTGGCTAAGGTGGTGGAGATCTCAGATGGCAAAAGTGTCTGTCGTGGTGCTTGTATGAGTTGAACCGCATCGAAGATGAGAACCCTCGGCAGCTACCGCCCAATCATATGCCGAAGAAAGTCAGCCGACTGACATAATCCAGGCGTCCTCCTTGGTACGCCACAACACCACTTCTCCACGACTCGTCTGATCACTAAATATTCCTTGAAAGCATCATGCTGTATCAAACAGTCTTACTCTCACTTATATAATTTTGTCTAGAGTGATAGGTCATGGCGCAGAGTTCCTTGCACCTTCATGTGAAAATTTCCTAGGGCGCAAAATCCCCTCATCGAACTTGAAGTCATGGATTGATGGATATCATATGCTCTCCAGCACAAAATAGTCGCCGGTGCTGGTTTTGAGGGAGACCGTGTCCACATCTGCACGTTGCTAGAGCCATTCAGTTCTAACTTTAGTCACTGAAAATGTCGGGATCCACAATTTTATCACGCTTCCGCAATCGCGCTATCCACTTCATCATTGACTGGGACGGAACCATCACCAAGAAAGATACACTGGAATTCCTTGGCAGAATTGCCTCTCAACGTCGAGAGAAAACCAAGTCGTTGGATTCTTCAACCAACGATGACCCAACCACACAGATGTCTTGGGGTGCCATTGTTAATGCCTACATGGAAGATTTTACTGCCCATCAGAACCAGTACAGGCCCATGAAGTCTAATCGAAAGACAATCTTGGAAGAAAGAGCATGGCTTGCCAGCTTAAAGAACGTTGAACTTCGGAGCATCAAGAGAGTTGAAAAATCGCGCATTTTTAGAGGTATAACAGCAGCAGACATCAAGCAAGAAGCTAACCAGGCTGTTAAGCAAGGTGAGGGGGAGCTTCAAATCAGAGAGGGCTGGTATTCCCTATATTCCAAAATTCTTGAGCGTCAAATGAACGAGAAGCAGCACGAAGATACGTCAGGCGAAATAGATCAAGTCACCATCCTAAGTGTTAATTGGAGCGAGCTTTTTATCAATGAGTGCCTCACAGCTGCGAAAACTCCCATTATTCCATCAACCCCAACGAGCTTTGGGGGGGATCTCTCTCTGGAACACGCCGATGCAAAAGTCATCAAAATTTACGCAAATGAACTTCAAGGGCTATATGATCCGGGTGGCTCTTCAGGCATGTTGACCAGTATTGAAGATCGCGACATTAGGACGAGTTCGGACAAACTCAGACACTTACTGGAAATGAAAAACAACCATGGTACCCCGGAATCACAACCGCTGATCTACGTTGGCGACAGCATGACAGATTTCGAATGCCTTCTTGAAGCAGATCTTGGCATATGCATAAGGGATGATCCAAGTAATAGTGGACAGAGAGAGTTGACCGAAACATTTGACAGAAACGAAGTTGCTGTTCCGCATATCGGAGAATTCTCAAAGGCCGACCAGAACGGAGTTGTCTGGGCACGGAACTTCCAAGAAGTTGTTGATTTCATTAACATTACTTAGATTACCCCATATCCACAGTCGATTTTTAATCGCCAGCAACACCGCTTTTTTAACACCCGTTAAGCCCTATGCGTAGAGCCTGCTGAGCGCTTTCTACTCGCACTAGAATGGCAAGAATTGGCCCCAGGTTAATGGAGATATTCGTGTTTTAAGTTGCGCGCCGCCATCGTAGAGCACCCCAAAGCACCCTATTAAACTTATACCGCACTAAAATGAGCCCCTAAGGGGCTATAGATAAAGGCTTTAATAGAGAACCCCTTAGTATCTTATTAGAAGTTAGATATAGATAATATATATAACTATTTTAAAACATTTCTATAACGGAACCTTGTAGCAAGAACTACGGTGGGTCCTGTTATTGGGCTAGGTATATAGGTAAGAACAAATTAACAACGTAATAACAACTAGTGGAGTAGTTGCCTAACAGATTAACTCTAATTATATTCTAAGATTTACTACAAGGAGAGAACTATCTACAGTAGGGACTAAGGTCCTTTAAATACACAACCGTACTCCTAAGAAATCCTCTCTTGTACGTAAGGTACGTGTTATACGTATTATATATAGACGTACACTACGTATACTCCGTATACTGTGTATAATATTATATAACTTGCTTACTATTCCTTATTACATGGTTCTACTAGCTCTATTTTAAACTATGCCTATATTAACTAACTAGCTTCCTCTAACTCTTCCCTAAGTAGTTATAATATTGTACTTAAAGCGTCTATAATACTATCTCCCTTCTCTTTATCTTTATTCTTAAAGATTCCTAACATCTCCAAGTTATTTACTAGAGGTGTAATATCTATTTAATTAGTCTAGTTAATATCTCTGCTTATTATACCTAAAGCCTCTTCTTCTTTATAAGCGCAACGCCGTGCTCGCACTATAGCTGCTATTCTATTACTTGGTAAGATAATACCGTCTCTATATTCTTATTGTGCGAAAGTGGGGTTAGTGTGTGTTATAATAGTAAGTCCCTCGTCTTAATAACCCTTATTTTATTTAGAGTGCACTAAAGTAAATATTTAATTGTCCTGTAATGTTCGCTCTGTTTTTAACGCTAAGTGTGCGCGTCCTATAACTTTTAGTAGTCTTTAAGTTCCCTAAGTAACTTATTATAGGGTCTTGTGTTTAATCTACTACTATAAAGCTTAAGTCTAAGTTGGCCACCATATACGCCAAACTCTACCATTCTGCTAAAGAGACCGCTCGGGCCCTTAAGGCTTAGCGTTACTCCTTTAAGTCTTAACAGACTGCGTTCGCTCAGTTAACCCATCTTAAAAGGGTTTGTAAGAAGGTTTATTCCAAGGAGTGGAAACTTATAGAATAGGGCCTTTAGGAACTTAGTAATAAAAGAATAGACTCTTCTGTTGCTAAGAGGGAAACAACTCTAAGTAGCTTAGTAGGTGCTCCTCTTAGGTCCCTCTTAGGTAACTTATTCTTTAGTAATCCTTCTTTATTAATACTGCCTAACCTCTTCTCTTTTAATACTCCTATACCTTTCCTATACCTTTCCTATAGCGTTCTTTAGGTTGCTTAGTGGTTTTTAGGTAGCCTTACTATAGCCTATCCACTTTACTTTATACCACGTTTTGTTATCTACGTCCTTATAACTAATGATCTTTAAAACTTACCATTTATCTTCTTTTTATCCTCTATATATATCTGCCTTATAAACTAGTGGCTTAATATCCCTATATGCTAGTTCTAGTATCGCGATATGCTGTATAGGGTAGATCTTTATTTTAGCTAGTAGGTTTAACTTATACGTAACTAATAAAATTCTTTACTTAACTTTAAAAGGTCCTAGTCTGACATAGTCCAACTTCTTACTTAGTTATTAACTCTTGAAATTTTTATATAGTAGCCATACTTTATCTCCCTCCTTTAGATCTAGTCCCTTAGATCTCTTAGTATTATAGTATCTTTTTATTCGTTCTTATACTAGTTTAGCTATTTCTGTAAGGTTTGTATAAAGATTTATTAACATCTCTATTCTTTATTTAGCTATGCTACTCGTTTTCTTTGCTTAATATAGTGATAATAACGTTCTTAGCTCGTACCCGTAATTCGCCTTAAATAGTAATATCCCTATTCCTTCTTATGGTGTTATATTGTATATAAACTGTGTAACTGGTAATAACAATACCTAATTATTCTGTGTGTGATTAATATAATACCTTAGATACTGTTCTAGTGTCTAGTTTAGTCTTTCCGTTTATCTGTCTATCTACGGATAATACGCTGTAGAGGTTACTACGCGAACCCCTTATTCTGCTAGAAACACTTCCTAAAATACTACTATAAATCTTAGATCTTTATCCGATATAATTTTGTTTGGTACTCTATGTCTTATAAATACTTCTTTTATATAGATTCTAGCGACATCCTCTGCTGATATCTCTTTAGTGTATGCTATAAAGTATCCCTACTTTATAAGCTTATCTACTATTACTAAGATCGCGTTGTAATTTTGTCCTGTAATAGGATCTTTTAACTTTAGTAACTTAATAATAAAGTCCTATAATATAACCTCCTATAGTCTTCCTGGTATTTTAATAAGTTATAGCCCTCTATACGGCTTATACCTTATTGGTTTATTTTTTTGGTAATTTAAATATTTCTTTATAACTTGCCTTACTAGTCCCTAGATTCTTTAAATAATATACTCCTCCTAAAGTCTTAACACTAGTCCTATAGACCCGTTATGTCCTTATATTATTCCCTTGTAAAATTCCTTAATAAATTCTTCTGTAATAGACTTAGGTATATATATTACTTCTCTATTTTTATATTGCTCTAAGTCTAGATCTTCCGTCTATACTTTTTAGATCTTCTATATCCAATTACTCTCTAGTAATTTATGGATCTAACTTTCTTTAATTACTATAATCCTTAGATAATTATACCTAATTAATCCGTCTTAATTCTTTCGCAATAAAGCTCCTAATAGCTTTTTATTACTTTATAGTTCAGCTTTTCTGCTTAAAGTATCTGCTCGTGCATTATCTGTACCCTTAGTATACTGAATTTCGAAATGGTATTCTATAAGTATTTCCACCTATCTAACCTATCTTTGGTTAAGTTCTTTTATTATTAGGAATCCTATAAGGTTCTTATAGTCTATCTTAACCACAAATGGTTTCTCTATACCTTGTAAGAATGCTCTCTATTCCTTAAGTGCTGCAACTATACCTAACAACTCTTTGTTGTAGATGTCGTAGTTTAACTCTAGTAGTGTTATTTTCCGACTATAGTATACTACTAGATACTATGCGTCCTGGCGCTTCTATAGCAAGTATACTCCTAGTATAAAGTCTAATATATCTATCTTAACAACCATTTTTAACTTTGGTTAATAGACCTTAAGAACTGGTTCTTAGGTAAATAACTCTTTAAGTTCTTAGAATAGCTTTTTTTACTTACTTCCCTAAATCTACGGTTCCTCTTTCTTTGTTAGCCTTATAAATAGCTTAATACTTTTTAACCACTATACTATAAATCTCCTATAGTAGTTGTAAAACCCTAGAAATGACCTTAACTACATAATATTCTTTAGTTCTTGCTAACTTACTATAGCTTTAACTTTCTTTAGGTCTATACTAATCTTTCCTAGTTTAATAATCTTTCCTATAAAATTGGTTTTCCTTATAAAGAACTCGCATTTTTTAATTACTACTAGTATCTGTTCTTCCTATAGTCTCCTTAAGACCCACTTAACGTGTTCTCTATATTCTCCCTTATTCTCTAAGTAAATAATAATGTTATTAAGATATGCTATAACAAACTTATCTAGGTGTTCTCCTAATACACTATTAATTCGCTTCTGGAACGTTGCTAGTGCGTTTATAAGCCTAAATTGTATAACTAATAGCTTATATAGTCCTTCCTTTAACCTAAAGGCTGCCTTCTATTTGTCGCCTTCCTTAATCCTAATTTAATAGTACGCCTACCTTAGATCTATCTTTATAAAGATCTTTACGTTGCCTATCCTATCTTGGATTTCGCTAATTAAGGGTAAAGGATACCTATCCTTTCTAGTAATGCTGTTTAACTATCTATAGTCTATACACATCCTAAGTTTTCCGTTTTTCTTTAGGATAAATAATACTGGATATCCTACTGATAACTATAACAGTCTAATATATCCCTTATGTAAGTTCTCCTAGACAAACTCCTTAAGCGCTACTAACTCTATTTTAGTAAGCTTGTAGATTAAAAAGAACTTTAGACTTATTTCTTCTTCTAATTCTATTTTATAGTCCTATACTATATATTCTAACAGCTTCTCACTTTCTGGTGACCATAACTTTTTGCTATACTTGTGGTATCTCTTTAGTATATAACTTAAGCCTTGCTTAGTCTCTTTATATATCGCTCTAACTTGGTACTATACTAACTTAGTTTACTGTTATATCTTATATTGTTAAGTATCCTTAATATTAACCTAATCTATAACCTAATTAATCTTTAGATTGTACTCCTATAATTAAGGCATTCCTAGTATCGCCTTATCCTGTTCTAATAGTAGGATATTAAAAGATATTCTAACCTGTTTTCCTTTAATAGTTAACTAAATAGGTCCTGTTTTAAGATTAATAATACCTCCTCTATAGGCTATCTAATCTCCTAAAATTGTTGTAAGTGGATATAGGTGTTTTTTCTGTCTATATAGTAACCCTATTCTTTTTACTGCTTTTGGTAACACGTGGTTCCTTATTACTCTACTATCTACTAACGCTTTAAACTGCTGATCTTGCCACTTAACTTATAAGTTTAGGTATTATCCTTAAATTCCTTTAAGGGTCTAAGGCTCTAATACTGGTTCCCTCTAGTTTTATACGCCTCCCCTTTTCCTAACTGTTGGCTGCTACATCCTGCTTGTACTTAGTCTATTCTTAGCCAATATTTAGTTCGTTTCTTTTCCTCTATATGCTATAGATAAGTGTTCTCTAGGCACTCCCACTACTATTGTCCGTCTATATATTCTTCCATAAGGAATCTTTCTAGTTAAAGTATTAAGTCTCCTTAACCTTATACTTCTACTGGGTGCTATCTATATATATACTTGGCATTTTTAAACCACCTTTCCTTAGGTGCCTAATATATCCTTATTAGGTACTTCCAGTTCTTATCTTTTGGTGCTTTATGCATGTTATAGGTGTTATCCATATAAGCTATCCATAATAGTGTATAATACGCTAGGTAACTTAGGTTAACTCTTAGTTTGTTTTTATTTTTAAGTTTAAACCTATACCTAGTTAACCTAACTACTGGTATCTCTATTGCGGGTATTAAGATTTATTATTTACTTCTCTAATCCCTAGATCCTTCTTCTAGGTTCCTTAACATTATAATTAATGCTTCTTTAATGTGACTCATGCGTTTCTCCGTAATGGGTTAGTCTTAGATAACTTTTTTGTCTAGCTATATATAAAAGTCTTCCTATTTATCGTTGTGTTGTTGCCTATACCACTTTCCATACAACTGGTTTAGTATATATGGTCTATCTATAAGAAAGTACCTTATTATTGCTGCATTATAACATCCTTTAGTATGTCTTTCTTTAAATCTGGTTAGAATATCTAGATCCTCTTTTTATTCTAGTTTATCTAACCACTTTACCCTAGGTGTCCCTACACTTAGCCTATTAGTAACTCTTTATATAGGTGCTCTGTCCCTTATATAACCTAGCATTACTAACCTCTTGTCTAGCTTTTGCTCTTACTATATAATAATTCTTGTCCTAAACTTATTTATAGTTTCTTATTTTCTGCGTTTTACAGCTAGATCTTTATAGTTATCTTACTTTTTAATCCTAGTATTAACTATTCAATCTTTAGGCTAAATACTACATTCATCTAGAATTGCTGACGTTTTTATTTATTCCCTAAACTTGTAGTTCTTAAACTTGCGTCCTATACTTATTCGTTTGTCTATAAATTAAGTTGCTGCCCTTTCCCATTAGTTCTCGTCCATTATAGGTCCTTAGGTGTGTTTTATCTTATCTTAAGAATCTTAAGCTTCTTATATCTCTTCTTAAGAATCTTAAGCCTATAGCCTTTTGCCTTTATTAAGTAATAAGCTAGCACTAGTAGTTATTTGCTTACTTAGTTTCTTCTAAACATTACTCCTATTATTTTATAAAGCAATAGAAATTATATCTAATGGTGTTGCAATACCCGTTACTAAACTTTATTCTATAATGGTCTTAGTCTCTACTTCTGTTTTAACCTCTCTAAGGTTTATATACTCCTAGTAAGCTGCCTTCGTTGCCTTATTATTAGTAAATACTTCACCTATATTAAACTTATCGTTTTTAATGTCTGATCTATAAGCTGGTTTGTTGGTTCCTTTAAACTTAGATAATAATAGCTCCTATAGCTAATAGCTTGCGCCGTACTTAGCGTCCTTATAAATTTAACATGCGTTATTATAACAAAACGCGAAACTGTTAATTAAACACTCTTTTATTCCTTATAGTGCACTGTTGTCCCTCTATATATATATATTTCCTACTGGTCTGGTTCCCTTTACTATATAGTTACTCTAACTACCTTTGCAGTCCCTGGCGAAATAACCTTATTTTCCGCAATTTATATAAGCCTTATCTTTAAACCATTTTTCTTGTTATAGAGTCCACCTAAACGTCTTCTACTACTAAGATCCCTAGTTTAGCCTCTACTTTTAAGTCCTTTAATTACTAGATCCTTAACCTCTAGGTTTCTATAGTTTCTTTCCCTACCTTTAGGTTTCTTTAGTACCACTTAGGTCTATTAGCTCTGCGCCATTCTATGGTTTTTAACTCTATATCTATTATTGCGTACTCTGCGCCTTATATAACTATGGAACTCTGTCTTACCCTTTCTTAGCTTATTTCCTTTAATAGATCCTATTATTAATCTTTATTAACTGGTCTATTAACTCTCTTAAAGTATCCGCATCTTCTATTAGAATAATTATATTCTAGACTTTAGCCTTAAGTCCTTGCTTATACTATACTATAAGCGCCCTATTATTCCACTTAACCTATATGGCTAGTGTTTAAAACTGCGTTATATACTTAATTGCTAAAGTGCATTGTACTAAGTTCTAAAGTTTTTGTTCTGCTGTTGTGGTTACTTTAGGGTCTTTAAATATTTGCGTTAACTGTTCTACAAATCCGTTCTAACTTGCAAATATATACCATACGTCCAGGTTAGTAGTTGTTATACCGTTTACTTGTATTTCCGTAAGGTAAGACTTAAACCACTCTAGAGCTCTTCCTAATAAGAATAGTCCTGCGTACGCTACCTAGTCTATAGGTATTACTAACTTCGCTCCTTTCTATATAACCTTAAAATGCATCTACATAAAAAACCCTTTAAGCTTTAACTTCTCTCCTAAGAACCGTTTAATTAAAGGTAACTTAACCTTTACTACTCTAATTCTATTAATGCGTTCTTTAAGTAGCCTGCTATTATCCTATAAGTAATTAACCATTTCCTATAACTAACCTTACGTAACTACTTAAGAATCTGTATCCGCTATACTGGTATCTCCTAACCCTAAGGTTGTGGCTGCCGTCAACGTTATTATAACTGGTACTTTGGGTGGCATGTTATTCAATCTTATTTAATACTGTAACCTTAGTAGTAAATATGTAACGGAACCTTATAGTAAGAACTACAGTGGGTCCTATTATTGGGCTGGGTATATAGGTAAGAACAAATTAATAATATAATAATAACTGGTGGAGTGGTTGCCTAACAGATTAACTCTAATTATATTCTAAGATTTACTATAAGGAGAGAACTATCTACAGTAGGGACTAAGGTCCTTTAAATACACAACTATACTCCTAAGAAATCCTCTCTTATACGTAAGGTACGTGTTATACGTGTTATACGTAGACGTACACTGCGTATACTCCATACACTGTGTATAATATTATGTGACTCGCTTACCATTCCTTATCACATAGTTCCACCGGCTCTATTCTAGACCGTGCCTATATTAACTAACTAGCTTCCTCCGACTCTTCCCTAAGTAGTTATAATATCGTACTTAAAGCGTCTATAATAATTTCTACTTACCTAAAGCTTTTTTATCTACCTAAAGCCGTTTATAAAGCTAATCCAGTAAGTACTGTATCTACTTCTACCATAGATTAACCTGCTATATAGCCGCTTCCTTACTAACCTTTTAGGCCTACGTAACCCTCTTAATCTCCTTAATAACCTTAAGCTATAGGGAGTACTATTAAACCTTCTTCTGCTAGCTAGCCCACTATTTACTACCCTATTTAGAATTTAGCGCTATTATAAAAGGATTACCTCCTAGCCCTTTAGTCTACTTATACTAAAGGGTCTATATAAAGTTTACTGCGCGGCATATATAGTATATAGGTAAAAACCCAGATTTAGGCTCTAGCTAAAACTACAGCTCTAGCTATAGTAGCGGTAATAGCAGCGGCAGTAGTAGTGGTAGCAATAGTGGCGGTAAAGCTATATAAAAAGGAGAGCCTATAGTACTTGCCTAAGCGGATGTATATCTGCTAGATCCCGTAATAGCTAAAGCTAAAGGGGCTACTTCTATAGGCGGATATAGGAGGTTAGTAAACTGGCCTTAAGGCTATACCGCTACTATAGCTAAAGGGGCTTTTAGTTAAAATATAAAGCCTCTAAACGTTAGTAGTTAAAACTGTAAAACTAGGCCCTTTAAGACTTATTTAAATAGTCTAATAAGCCCTTAACCTTACTAACTATTTACTTATTTTTAGTATATAAAGCCTTTAATTAGTTAGTAAGAAGCGATATAGCCTAGTAGAGAATTAACAGCTAGTTTAGGCTCCCTTTTTCTTTTTATAGGTAGGGCTCTAGCTTCCGCGTAAATGCCTTATATGCCTTATACTAAAAAGCAGGTAGCTCTATACTAAATATCTTAGAAATTATAAGGGCGCGAAGATGCTTTAGGGAAGATTTAAAGGAATAATATAAATTTTATCTAAATCTAAGGGTATATAACTCTTGTAAAGTATAAGACGTTATATAGTAGTAAGTCTTTAATTAACGTCTAATACAGATCCTATTTAGGCCTACGCAGACTACTCCGTACATAAGGGAAACTTATAAATTAATAAAAAGAAAACCCTATAAGCCACCTTAGTGTAATAGAACCTTATAGCAAGAACTACGGTGGGTCCTATTATTGGGCTGGGTATGTAGATATAAATAGGTCAACAATATAATAATAACTAGTGGAGTGGTTGCCTAATAGATTAACTCTAATTGTATTCTGAGATTCACCATAAGGAGAGAACTATCTACGGTAGGGACTGAGGTCCTTTAAATACACAACCGTACGCCTAAGAAATCCTCTCTTGTATATAAGGTACGTATGCTCTATCTACTCTATTATAGATTACATAGATTACATAGATTATATAAATCATATTACGTAACCTTAGCTACTATTCCTTATTATATGGTTCTACTAGATCCATTCTGGACCGTGCTTATATTAACTAACTAGCTTCTTCCAACTCTTCCCCAAGTAGTTATAACATTGCACTTAAACTGTCTGTAATATTATCTCCCTTCTTTTTATCTTTGTCCTTAAAGATTCCTAATATCTTTAAGTTGTTTACTAGAGGTGTAATATCTGTTTAATTAATCTGGTTAATATCCTTACTTATTATACCTAAAGCATCTTCTTTTTCTTCTATAGCTTATTAGTCTCGCACTGTTGCTATAATATTATCTTTTAGTGAGATAATACTATCTCTGTGTTCTTATTATGCGAAAGAGGGGCTGGTTTATATTGTACTGGCAAGTCCTTTATCTTAACAACCCTTTTCCTATTTAGAGTGCACTAAAGCAAACATTTAATCGTCCTGTAATGTTTGCTCTATCTCTAACGCTAAGTGTATATATCCCATAACTCTTAGTAGTCTTTAAGTTCCCTAAGTAACTTATTATAGGGTCTTGTGTTTAATCTACCGTTAAAAAGCTTAATAGTAAGCTAGCCTCCGCGCTGCTTAAGGTTTAATATGTTTTAGAAGAGTCTGCACGTATCCTTAAAGCTTAGCGTTTAGCTTATACTCGTCTTTAACGCCTTAAATATGTCTATAAGAAGGTTCGTTCTAAGGAGTAAAAACTTATTTAATAGGGTCTATCTAAGCTTGGTAATAAACGGGTAGAACTTCCAAAGAAGGAACCAACTTCAAGTAATATAGTAGTTACTCCTCTTGGGTCCCCCTTAGGTAACTTATCCTTTAGCGATCCTTTTTTAATACTCCCTAACCTGCTTTTTTCTAATACTTCTATACCTTTCCTATAGCGTTCTCTAGGTTGCTTAGTAGTTTCTAGGTAGTCTCACTATAGCCTATCCACTTTACTTTGTACTATATTTTATTATCTACGTCCTTATAACTAATAATCTTTAAAACTTACTATTTATCCTCTTCCTATCCTTTGTACGTGTCTACCTTATAAACTAATAGCTTAATATTCCTATATGCTGGCTTTAGCATCGCGATATGCTATATAGGGTAAATTCTCATTTTGGCTGGTAGGTTTAGCTTATATATAACTAACAAAATTCTTTACATGATTTTAAAAGGTCCTAGTCTAACATAGCCTAACTTTTTACTTAGTCATTAACTCTTAAAATTTTTATATAGTAGCTACACTTTATCTCCCTTCTTAAGATCTAGTCCCTTAGATCTCTTAGCATTATAGTACCTTTTTATTTGCTCCTATACTAGTTTAGCTATTTCTTTAAGGTCTATATAAAGATTTATTAAAGTCTCTATTCTTTCTTTAGCTGTGCTACTCGTTTTCTTTACTTAATATAGCGATAACAATAATCTTAGCTTATACCCATAATTCGCCTTAAATAGTAATGTTCCCATTCCTTCTTATAGTGTTATATTATATATAAACTATATAACTAGTAGTAATAATACCTAATTATTCTGTGTGTAATTAATATAGTGCCTTAGATACTGCTCTAGTATCTAGTTTAACCTTTCTGTCTATCTATCCATTTGCAGATAATACACTATTAAGGTTACTACGTAAACTCCTTATTCCACCAAGAATACCTCCTAAAATGCTGCTATAAATCTTAGATCTCTATCTAATATAATCTTGCTTAGTACTCTATGTCTTACAAACACTTCCTTAATATAAATTTTAGCGACATCTTTTACTAACATTTCTTCTATATATACTACAAAGTATCCCTACTTTATAAGCTTATCTACTATTACTAAGATTACATTATAATCTTATCCTATAATAGGATCTTTTAACTTTAGTAACTTAATAATAAAGTCCCATAATATTAATTCCCATAGTCTTTCTAGTATTTTAATAGGTTATAGCCCTCTATATAGCTTATACCTTATTAGTTTATTTCTTTAGCAATCTAGACATTCTTTTATAACTTATCTTACTAGTCCCTAAATTTTTTAAACAATATACTCCTCTTAAAGTCTTAATACTAAGCCTATAGCTCTATTGTATCCTTAAGTTAGTCCCTTATAGAATAACTTAATAAACTCTTTTATAATAGACCTTAGAACATAGGTTGCTTCTCTGTTTTTATACTATTCTATATCTAAATCCTCTACCTATGCTTTTTAGATCTTCTATATCCAATTACTCTCTAGTAATTTATAGATCTAGCTTTCTCTAGTTGCTACAATCTTGGGATAATTATACTTAACCAATCCGTTTTAATCCCTTCGCAGTAAAGCCCCTAACGGCTTTTTATTATTTTATAGTTTAGCTTTTCTACTTAGAGCATCTGCTTATGCATTATCTATACCCTTAGTATACTAAATTTTAAAATGGTATTCTATAAGTATTTCCACCTATCTAACCTATCTTTAGTTAAGTTCCTTTATTATTAGGAATCCTATAAGGTTCTTATAGTCCGTCTTAACTATAAATAGTTTCTCTATACCTTGCAAAAATGCTCTCTATTTCTTTAATGCTGTAACTATACCTAATAACTCCTTATTATAGATGTTATAGTTTAGTTCTAGTAGTATTATCTTTTAACTATAATATACTACTAAATGCTATATGTCCTAATGCTTTTATAGCAAATATACTCCTAGTGCAAAGTCTAATATATCTATTTTAATAACTATCTTTAACCCTAGTTAATAGATCCTAAGGATTAGTTCCTAGGTAAACAACTCTTTAAGTTCTTAGAATAGCTTCCTCTACTTACTACCCTAAACTTACAGTTCCTCCTTTTTCATTAACTTTATAAATGGCTTAACACTCTTTAACTATTATGCTATAAACCTCCTATAGTAGTTATAAAACCCTAAAAATAATCTTAACTATATAACGTTCTCTAATTCTTACTAACTTACTATAGCTTTAACTTTCTTTAGGTCTATGCTAATTTTTCCTAGTTTAATAATAAATCCTATAAAATTGGTTTTCCTTATAAAGAACTCGTATTTCTTAATTACTACTAGCATCTATTCTTCTTATAGTCTCTTTAAAACCCATTTAATATATTCTTTATATTCTTTCTTACTCTCTAAGTAGATAATAATATTATTAAGGTATACTATAATAAACTTATTAAGGTGTTCTCCTAATACACTATTAATTTATTTCTGGAATATTACTAGTGCGTTTATAAGCCTAAACTGCATAACTAATAGCTTATATAGTCCTTCCTTTAACCTAAAGGCTGCCTTTTATTTATCGCCTTTCTTAATCCTAATTTAATAGTACGCCTATCTTAGATCTATCTTTATAAAGATCTTTATATTGCCTATCCTATCTTAGATTTCGTTAATTAAGGGTAAAGAATACCTATCCTTCCTAGTAATGCTGTTTAACTATCTATAGTCTATACACATCCTAAGTTTTCTATTTTTCTTTAGGATAAATAGTACTAGATATCCTACTAATAACTGCAATAGTCTAATATATCCCTTTTATAAGTTCTTTTGGACAAACTCCTTAAGTACTACTAACTTAGTTTTAGTAAGCTTATAAATTAAAAAGAACTTTAAACTTATTTCTTCTTCTAATTCTATTTTATAGTCCTATGCTATATACTTTAACAGCTTTTTACTTTCTAGTAACTATAACTTTTTACCATACTTATAGTATCTCTTTGGTATATAACTTAAGCCTTACTTAGTCTCTTTATATATTACTCCAACTTAGTACTATACTAACTTGGTTTACTATTACACCTTATACTATTAAGTATCTCTAATATTAACCTAACCTATAACCTAATTAACCTTTAAATTATATTCCTATAACCAAGGCATCCCTAGTATCGCCTTATCTTTTTCTAATAGTAAGATATTAAAAGATATTCTAACTAGTCTCCCTTTAATAGTTAACTAAATAGGTCCTATTTTAAGATTAATAATACCTTCTCTATAGGCTATCTAATCTCCTAAAATTATTATAAGTAGATATAGGTGTTTCTTTTATCTATATAGTAACCCTATCCTTTCTACTGCTGTTAGTAATATATAGTTCCTTATTACTCTATTATCTATTAACGCTTTAAACTGCTAATCTTGCCACTTAACTTATAAGTTTAGGTATTATCCTTAAATTCCTTTAAGGGTCTAAGGCTCTACTACTAGTTCCCTCTAGTTCTATAGGCCTTCCCTTTTCTTAACTATTAGCTACTAGATTCTATTTATACTTAGTCCACTCTTAGCTAATACTTAGTTTATTTCTTTTCTTCTATATACTATAAATAAGTATTCTCTAGGCAGTCCCACTACTATTATTTATCTAGATATTCTTCTATAAGGAATCTTCCTAGTTAAAGTATTAGGTCCCCTTAACTCTATACTTCTACTAGGTGCCATTTATATATATACTTAGTATCTCTAAACCGTTTTTCCTCTAGTACCCAATATTGTTAGATAATCTATATTCTCTAAGGCGTGGGACACGTGCACGAGTCACGTGCACGGGGCACGTGCATTGTAAATCTCTTCAGAGCTCCAGGGGCCCTAGGTCAACCATAATCAACATCAATCAACAATCAAGTCAAGATCATCAATTAATCAACCCATTGCATCAATAAACCCCTCTACACGAACTTTGTAACAGTTATAAGCCCGGTCCGCCGACTTAAGAAGCTATTCAGCTATTACTTAATTGTTTAAAGAAATTCTACCTCATTGTCAAGACGCAGACTCTGACAGAAATCCTACCTCAATTATCACAGGACGAGATTCCACGAGATTCCACGAGATTCCATAAGATTCCACCTTAATCGTTAAAGGACGATTCTAATAACAAGGACGATCCTAATAACAAGGATAATCCTAACAACAAAATACCATCTTAATTCCTCCTTTGCCTATTAGTCAAAATGACTCCACCAATATTAAGTTCGTTGACTACAATCATCCTCAATAAGCCAGAAGACTGGGAATAATAGCTATAGCAACTCTAAGCCATCGTGGATCAGTAAATTTGGGCCCACGTTAACCCAGCTACAAAAGCACCTTAAAAAGGTCTACTTAAAAAACCACCTTATCCAAAGGTCACAGATTTTAACGAGAATGCAACCTTATATACACAGCTCTCAACGAATCAACAGAAAGCGTACAAGAACAGTAAACAATACTACAACCAGGACATAAAGTATTTCCTAAGACAGAAAGATTATCTTTAACAGATTTGCACCCAGATTACATCTACAGTATTAACTTAGAAGAAGCTACTGCTTAACCCTTCCTTAACCGTTAAAGAATGGCTATTCTGGCTAAAAGAGAATACAGAACCTACCTCATCATTTATTAAAAAGAAGGTACAACACCAGTACACAGAAGCCCTTAAGGGGTTTAAACACTTATCAAAATTAAATTAGTAGTTAGATTAATAGGAACATGCAATAGCCCTAGGAGAGAAGTATAAGATCCCTTAAATGTCCGATAGAATCTGGCTTTAAGATTTGGCAGACGTTATTTAACCTTTCAGCGATGCCTACTATATAAAGTATACTACCAAGTTAAATAACCCGTAGAAGTCGAGATCTTCCGAATACCGCAGAGTAGCAAAGGAGCTATAAGAAGGACTTAGAAGACCCTCAGAGCAAGCCAATACTACTACAAAAGGGAGTACCTTTAACATAGACTTCGCAGAGCAAGCCATTAAGGATCACTCTAATACTACTAAAGGTTTACGAAGAGGAAAGGCCTCAGCACACACTAGCCGCTTAAAGAGAGCCGGGCCACTGGTTAAGGAGACGTCCCAAAAAAAGCCAACACCCAAGTACTTAGCGTGCGAAAGAAGAGGACACTCCATTCGGGACTGTTGGTGTTTATTTAAAGATAAGAGACCTGCAGGAGTCACGATCGGAGATACTCGTATCAAAAAGGCACTAAGGAAGGTAGAACAGAACAAGGATCTTACTAATCTAGTTACCAAAATCAGACTTAAAGAACAAGAAGACGAAGCTTAATAACAACAGGACAAGAGTTAAAAGACAGTCAAGAAGAGCAAGGGAATCCTACATCTCAAGGAAGTTGCCTTTTATACAAACTTCAACACAAATCTAGTGTCGTTCCGTCTACTTTGAAAATAAGGGTACTACTAGGACAACAAAGGATAACACAATCCTATACCAAATAGAAGAACGTCATGGACAACAGACTATTAAAATACGTCCAACTAGGGAGTCTATTAGCGTTCAATACAAGCCAACTACTACGCCGCTAACGGAAGCGCAGAGTATCGTCAAGAGACATTCGTCCAGATACAATACACAACTACGGCATCTACGTCTAGGTCATCCAGGACCTATAAGGTCTCACAAAGGTTCTCAAAACAGAATATCAATAAACCCTATCTCAACCTCCTGACTGGACTGACCTCAAGGAAGCACCAAGGGGTTACATTTAAGCCTTTAGCGCCACACACCTAAGCTCAGAACAGTACCGCCGAACACTCAGGGGGTGTAATCATTAAAAAAGCACGCAATAGGGCAGCAGATTCTTAGCTCAATAAGACCTACCTACAAAAGCTACTATATTGGCAAGTACGACCTATAGCAATCACTGCAAAATTCGACCTAGAGACCAGTGTGGTTTTGGATAATGCGAATAAGCGAGCATAAAATATCCTTATCCAATAGAAAATGCATAAAATATCGCAATCGGTAAGGATAAAAGTGCCCGTGTAGAGCTTTTCCACCCCAATTAGGTAGAATAGGACTCTACGGTTCTAGCAGAATTTGGCAGATATTACGGATATTGCAGATATTGCAGATATTTTGTGGATATTGCGGATATTGCGGATATTGCGGATATTACAGTAGGAATATATAAGGTATTATAGGGTCCTTATCCACCTCTCCCCTAACTATATAATAGCTAAATACTTAAAGAAAAATCCCCTATCTCTCTTATAATTCTTCTCTGATGCCAATTCTTTAAACACTTTGTTTTCTTAAGAGTTTCAGGATCTATCTGCATTCTGTCCCATAATACCGTACAACATCCTCCTAAAAAGACTCTCTTTGGGTTATTACTCATTGCTAGAATTAAGAGAATTTCAATTGCTATAAGCGAGAGCTATAGCCAGCGCTTTCGTTATTGTTCTTAAGACCACCACTAAAGCGCAGTTATTAAAATTTTATATAGTATCTTAGAGATAAAGTCCTCATACTTGTTCTAACTTTTTAGTTAAAATACTATGCTATTAAAATCCTCGGCGATCTTATTAAATTCATTAAGGTCTTAAGCTGGAGCTAGCTTTTCGTACAATAATATACTTCTAGGCGTAGAACTTCTATTTTAATATCTCTCCTAAAGCTCTTTAACGCTATCAAGTGTAGGCTTACGCCACTCCTTCTTCCAAACCTGCTTAATATATCTCGTATAACGGGCTAGGTAAAGAATAAGTGCAGCGGCATAAAGGGGCGAGTTGTCTGTTTTATAGTAATACCTATTAAAGGTATTCCAGGCATTTCTAATGCGTTTAGAGAACTCCTTATTAGATATATACTCCTTCTATTATATAATATTAGCTAAATTAAGAAGTAGAGAAGGGAGATAGACTAACCTAGGATTTATTAAGGTATTTAATTATAACATCTATTATAAAGAGTACATCCCCAAGCGTTGCTTTGTGTCTTTGGCATTTTAGGGTTGCCTAATAGAATATTTAAAGAAAATTTTTTATCATACGAAGAGCCTCCCAGTCCTTTAGACTAAGATAGTCCTTTTTAAGTGTATTAAGGTTACGCTTAGTATACATATTAAGGGCAGACTCTTTCTGAATTACTATACTAAGTATAAGATACTAGCTATTCCATCTTATATAATTATTAAGTGGAATTCTTCTCCCTATAAGACTTTTAAACTCCTTTATATAACTAGCTAAGCTACGGGTATATATGGTAATGTTATAAAGCTTTCTAAGTGCACTAAGTTTCTAAAATATATTGCTCTTCTCTTGCTCCTCTTTTAGATCTAAATCTTTTCCTTCTTTATATAACTTAATATCATCAAGACTAATTAAGTTTTCGAAAAGAAAAGCCTATACGGTAAGGTTTAGAATATAACCCTAACAGCGGATCCATTAGTAAGCAGAATTCCATTTAATTCCCTCTTCCTAAAGAAGCTAGTTGCTTATCGTACAACAGAGCTTGTTATTTGCAGTATAGTTATCAGATATAAGCAGTGTGGTTTTAGATAAGCCTTATCGCGATAAGACTTATCCAAAACCACACTGCTAAAGACAACACAAAAAGATGCAGACAACGCGATTGTCTATTACGATCTTAATAAAGTCGTTTATTAATAACATTGTCTTCTGCTATTAAAAGACAGATAAGAAGAAAGCTTAAGAAGTAATTAAGGAGCTAAGCAAGGAATACCAGATAAGTACCCTTAGCGAGCTAAAATAGTTCCTAGAAATCCATATACTACACAATCGTAGCCAGAGGCTCCTATAGCTATCCTAGAAAGCCTATATCAAGAAGATAGCTAACCAGTATAAAATAGATCTTATAGGGCGTCTTCTAGACACTCCTATAGTAGAATCTAAACTCCCTACCAATCACCGATCAATCCGTCTAACGCGTCCATCCCCTAATACAGACCTACTAGTCCGTCCTATATCCCTACCAAGAGAAGCAGCTTCTATAATACTATATTAGAGTATTCCAATACCTATATAGCATAAGGAGCAGAGCAATCTACTATAGAGGAGATAAGGAAGGAACAAACAGTAGAGGGAAAGACAAAGAAATACGCGATAAAGGACGAGACGACAGAAGAGATAATAGAGGTGAAGCGCAATCATTTATCTATACCAGCAATACATCATTCGCGGACAATACCGTCGACAGAAAGAGCTCGCAAGGATATATTATAAAGCTATTTAGAGGACCGATTATATGGAGAGCAAATAAGCAGGATACAATAACTACGTCAAGCATAGAAGCCGAGTTATTAGCCCTATCTCAGAGAGCGAAAGAAGCTATCTTCACCAGTAAGATATTCAAAGCAACTAAATGAGCCCTTAATTATCAAATACAACAACACCTAGATGCTCCAACTAATTATAGAAGACACAGCAAAGCTGATTACAAAGCTTCAACACATTAACATCTATTAACACTGGCTACGTCAGGACAATAAGACGAGTACGATTTCAATAGATAGCAATAAAGAAGATAATCGCCGATGGACTTATAAAGGCCCTACCCAAGCAGAGGTTTTAAAGCTTTGTTAATATAATCAGAATAGTGGATATTAAGGAGCGGCTAGATAAGGAGAAGTAACTAGAGGACCTAAGGGAGAAGGTTAGGGCGAGAAGGAAGGATTTAGATAAGATTATGGTTCAATTAACGTATTAACAGGCACAAGAAGGTAGTTAGCTTTAACCTCAAAGAGCTCAAAGCTAAGGGGGTGTATTAAATAATCTATATTCTCTAAGGCATGGGACACGTGCACGAGTCACGTATACGGGGCACGTGCATTATAAATCTCTTTAGAGCCCCAGGGGCCCTAGGTCAACCATAATTAACATCAATCAACAATCAAGTCAAGATTATCAATCAATTAACCCATTGCATCAATGAACCCCTCTACACAAATTTCGTGACAAATATATCCTTATTAGGTATTTCCAGTTTTTATTTTTTAGTGCCCTATATATATTACACACATTATCCATATAAGCTATCCACAATAATGTATAATATGCTAGGTAACTTAGGTTAACTCTTAGCTTATTTCTGTTTTTAAATTTAAACCTATACCTAGTTAACCTAACTACTAGTATTTCTGCTATAGGTATTAAGACCTATTACTTACTTCTCTAGTCCCTAGATCCTTCTTCTAAGTTCCTTAATATTATAATTAATGCTCCTTTAATATAACTTATACGTTTTTCTGTAATAGGTTAGTCTTAGACAACTTTTTTATTTAGCTATATATAAAAGTCTTCCTATTTATTATTATATTACCTATACCACTTTCTATATAGCTAGTTTAGTATATATAGTCTATTTATAAGAAAGTACCTTATTATTACTATATCGTAACATCCTTTAATATATCTTTCTTTAAACCTAACTAGAATATCTAGATTTTCTTCTTATTCTAATTTATCCAACCACTTTACTCTAGGCGTCCCTACACTAGGCCTATTAGTAACTCTTTATATAGGTACTCTATCCCTTATATAACCTAGTATAGCTAACCTCTTATTTAGCTTTTACTCTTGCTATATAATAATTTTTTGTCTAAACTTATTTATAGTTTCTTATTTTCTACGTCTTATAGCTAGATCCTTAAAGTTATCTTACTTCTTAATCTTAGTATTAACTTTTTAATCTTTAGGCTAAATACTATATTTACCTAGAATTGCTATAGTCCTTATTTATTTCTTAAAATCTTGGTTTCCTACTAACGTTTTTATTTATTCCCTAAACTTATAGTTCTTAAACTTACGTTCTATACTTATTTATTTATTACTAAACTAAGTTACTACTCTTTCCCATTGGTTTTTATTTATTATAGGTTCTTAAGCTATCCTTATTATATCTTACAAGTCTAGAGCTTTCCTTATCTTTTCTTAAGAATCTTAGACCTATGGCCTTTTACCTTTTATAAGTAGTAAGCTAGCACTAGCAGTTGTCTACTTGCTTAATTATCTCTAGATATTACTCTTTCTATCTTATAAAGTAATAGATGCTATATCTAATAGTGTTATAATACCCATTACTAATCTGCGTTCTATAGTGGTTTCAGTCTCTACTTCTATTACATTATTAAGGTATAAGTGCTCCTAGTTAACCTCCTTTTCTTTCTTATTACTATTAATTAATAAGTACTCTAACTCCATTATTATTATAACTAATCTTTATCTATATATTGCTTTAATATCTTAATTTAGCTTATAGAGTTAATCTTATTCTTTATCTAACTCTCTAGTTCCTTTAAGTCCTCTTAACTCTAGCTCTTATAGCCAATAGCTTATACTATACTTAGTGTCTTTATAAACTTAGTATACGTTATTATAACAAAATATAAAGTGTTTAATTAAACACTCCTTAGTCTCGCGCAATATCCCTATATTTATATTATTATACTCTAATAACCTAGTGCCCCTTACTATATAGTTACTCTAACTACCTCTATAGTCTTTGGCAAAATAACCTTATTTTCTATAATTTATATAAGCTCTATCTTTAAACCATTTCTCTTATTATGGAGTCTGCCTAAACATCTTCTATTGCTAAGATCCCTAGTTTAGCCTCTACTCCTTAGTCCTATAATTACTTAATCCTTAACCTCTAGGTTTATATAGTTTCTTTATCTATTTCTTAAATTCTTTAGTACCACTTAGGTCTATTAGCTCTGCGCCATTCTATAGTTTTTAGCTCTATATTTACTAATGCGTATTCTACGCCTTATATAACTATAAAACTCTATCTTGCCCTTTCTTAGCTTATTCCCTTTAATAGATCCTATTATTGATTTTTATTAACTAATCTATTAAGTCTTATAAACTTTCCGCATCTTCTATTAGGATAATTACGTTCTAAACTTTAGCCTTAAGTCCCTATTTATACTATGCTATAAGCGCCTTATTATTTTACTTAACCTATATTATAAGTGTCTAAAACTATGTTGTATACTCTATTGTTAAAGAACATTATACCAAGTTTTAAAGCTTCCATTCCGCTGTAGTTAATACTTTTAGGTCTCTAAATATCTATATTAACCTTTCTATAAACCCATTCCAACTAGTAAACATAAACCGTATATCTTAGTTAGTAGTTGTTATACCGCTAACTTATATTTCTATAAGGTAAGGTTTAAACTATTCTAGTGCTCTTTCTATTAAGAACAATCCTGTATATATTACTTAGTCTATAGGTGTTACCAACCTTACTCCTTCCTATATAACCTTAAAGTGCATTTATATAAGGAATCCTTTAAGTTTTAACCTTTCTCCTAAGAATTATTTAATTAACAGTAACTTAACCTTTACTGCTCTAATTCTATTAATACGTTCCTTAAGTATCCTATTATTATCTAATAAGCGATTAACTATTTCCTATAACTAACCTCTTATAACTACTTATAAGTCTGTATCTGCTATACTAGTATCTCCCAATCCTAAGGTAGTTATTACCATTAATAGCATTATAACTGGTGCTTTAGGTGGTATATTATTTAACTTTATTTAATACTATAACCTTAGTAATAAATATATAACGGAGCCTTATAGCAAGAACTACAGTGGGTCCTATTATTAGGCTAGGTATATAGATATAAATAGGTTAATAACATAATAATAACTAGTAGAGTGGTTGCCTAACAGATTAACTCTAATTATATTCTAAGATTTACTATAAGGAGAGAACTATCTACGGTAGGGACTAAGGTCCTTTAAATACACAACTGTACGCCTAAGAAATCCTCTCTTATATATAAGGTATATATGCTCTATCTACTCCGTTATAGATTATATAGATTATATAGATTATATAGATCACGTCACATAACCTTAGCTACTATTTCTCGTTATATAGTTCCACCGGATCCATCCTAGACCTTACCTATATTAACCAACTAGCTTCTTCCAACTCTTCCCCAAGTAGTTATAACATTGTACTTAAGCTGTCCGTAACACTTAGTAGGATAAAAAACTCCTGCTTTGCTATATCTGTCTATAGCAGCGGCCCTATAGGCCTACAGCTACGTCCTATCCTCCTTAAATATTTAAACTCCTTAGGAACCACTGCTTCCTTCCTTAGCTTATCCAAAACTAGGGTTTACTACGTCCTAGCTAGGCCTTGCCAATCAATTGCTATATACTTTGTGTTCCATATCTTAACTATCCCCTATATACTATCTCCTGCTAACCATTGCTATATACGCTATGCCTCTCCCTCCCTAAGGCCTATTAAAGGCGTAAGGGGGATTTATCTATTCTACTATCCTAATACTAAAAATGAAAGCGGGATATGTATATACCTAGGTATCTTTTATGCCTAGGCCCTAGTTACTAGGCCCTTTCTAAGGGCACCACTCTATTAAAAAGAGACAAGGAAAACTATATAGGGTTATCCGGCTGACGGTTTTAGTAGTAGTACTATAGCAGTACAGTAAGTGACCGTATACTCCGCGGGCAATCGCCCTAGGGGTTAGGAGGGGCCGTATATTTGCTTGTTTATTTGCTCGCGCTTGTCCGTTTATTAATATAAGGTTATTAATGCTTTCTGTTAGGGGTTAAGGGATGTTATTAAATCCTATTTATCTATGTTAGATTGTATAGGTGCCTTAGGTAAGAGAATAGTATAGTAGTTAAATTATAGAGGGCTAATAGTAGTGGTTTTCGAGATCTTACTATCTGAAATTTTTTTACTACCGCCTATAACGCTTATAACCACCACCAGGTCCTACCCGCACGCTATATAATGTCTCTGCGTTGGCTCTAAGTCTAATCTTTAAAGACCCAGGTTCGTAGCCGTTACTACGTATAGGTGTAGAGTCCGTTTTTAACAGCCACAAGACGTTATATAAAGAAGAGAAAAGAATAACAAGAGAATTATATAATTAAATACTTAGAGGTCTTAGTGGTTAATACATATGTATATATGCACGCGGTCGATGCTTTTACTCAGCTACCTATTACCCATCACCATTCTCATCTAGTAAAGGACCAAGAACTTCCTTATTGCTATTGAAATCCTCTTCCTCTTTAGCTTTAGAGGCGTTAGTAACTTCTAGTAGAGGCTCTGCAATAGCCTAGTAGCCAGGCGCCACTAAAGTAGATGGCTAAAGATCTCTCCTATAGAGGCAGTAGAAAGCTTTGATAAAGACTTTTGGAGCTCTTGCTGCACCTGGCCCAAAAAGACCAAACCAACCAAAAGAACCCTAAAAAACACCCTGATAATCCCCTGAGATGCATACATTACAGGGGAGGCACAGGTGGAACGACGGTGGTGCGCAGTCACGCGCAACCACCAGACCCATACCTAATAATAGCCCCCCACAACAACAATAAGGACAGGCGAATACTATACCAGAAAGCGGAAATACCCTAATTAAGAAGGCATCTGACAAAATATAAAGCCTATTAAACGCGTCTAGTTTCCGGAACTGTAGGGGAGCATCTGTTAGCTATTATAAACTAATATAGCTAGCAGAATGGCTCCAGTCTAGCGAACCTTAGGCGCCCCTCTAGCAAACCCTTAATTAAATTCTCCAACGGCTAAACAAAATTAAAGATAAATAAAACCCCCCCTAATAGGCGAACCGCACCTAGGCCGCTGTAGCTGTACTCCCATAGTACAGGGAACCTACCCCCCTAAAGATAATAACTAGGCATATAATCACAATACAACCAAATACAGAAAAGGTAGAGGAATTTAGGGGACAATTAGAAACAGAAGTTCTTATAAAGATTTATAAGGAGGTCCACAACGCCGTCACAGTCCAACACCTTAGGAGTGGAGACATTAGAGTCACCCTAAAGGACTAATAGGCAAAGGAACGGGCCGTAAGGGCAGGGGACAGGCTAGGAAAGCGTATTGGTATAAAAGTGCTTTATAAAGATTACCTAGTTAAAGTCCTGTCGGTTCCCATAAGCCTTAGGGTAGAAAGGGGACGCCAGGCGGATAATACAGCAACTATATAGGAGATAGCAAAATAAACGGAACGCCTTATACTAGGACTCGTAATTACCCGGATCTAATAGCTTTAATAGGAAAATACAAACCAAGCATATAATAAGAACAATAAGAGGACATAAGGGGCGCTAGAGACTCGCTAGGGAAATAATAGACAAACGCATAGCTCCCTTATTGTTAGCGTATATATACTAGGAATGCAAAAACTCCTTATTTAAAAAGGAATAATTATAAATGGCCTTATATACAACACAAGGCTCTATAACCATAGACTACGCCTGGAACGATATTATTGCTATGCATAATGGGGACACGACTAATCCATATACGCAGCACAGGTGTGCTACGGCCACTATGCAGGCCCCTATAATATAAGACAATATACAAATCAAGACCAAATAAAATGCGCGAACTGTCACCAAAGCATACATAAGGCGTGGGAGAGAGAAGACTGCATTGAATATAGGAGATAAAAGAAAAGGGCTTAATAGCTACGGGAATAACTATATGCTAGGTTATATAAATAGAAACAACAGGCAATAAGCTAGGGGGACGCAGATGTCTTCCTAGCGTTTCCTACCTTTAATACTAGGGGGCTAAGCCAGCCATTCCAAGCCTTAACGGGCTAAAAGCAACACCGCGCGATATTACTAGACCGAATAGGGACACAAAGGACATATAGGACACAAGGGAGAGGACGCCCAGTAGGAAGACCCCCATAGACGGCTATAGTAAGTTTAAGGCCGGGACAATTAAGAATTAGATTTAACGCGGCAAATATAATATACGTAGCTAGCTTATAAGGGGCATATAGCCAACCGGCAAGAACGGGGGAAGAACCAGAGGCAATAACAGACTTAGATTTAGAAAGGCTAGTAGGAACATAAGATATAGAAATAGAAAGCTCTATATAAAATAAGTAGTGGCTAGGGAGCAAATACAGGAGATAGAAGTTCTAAATATTTTAGAGAAAGTAGAAACAGAAGAAGCGAGGAGTAAAGGAGAGGTAAAGGACCCCCACTAGGGGTCCACCACTTGACCATTATATAGTATAACTACGGCAATACGAACCACCGTCTAGTAAGGCCCCTACTAGATAGTCTAAACCCAGAGAAACACTATATTCTTGCCATATAAGAGCCGTATTATAATACCTACATATAATTAATATACTGCCCCCAAGGATTCTAGCTCCTGTATAAACCAAAAGCAGCCATACGCGTATGCTTTATAATTAGTAAAAATATTAGCCTTACCTTATAGTTATAGCAGGCAGTTAACCTAGATATTACAGTTATAACTATCTAGATATATAGGGGACTAGTATAAATCATTAATATCTATAACCCTAGGGTCGAAGGGGTAGCATAAATAGAGAATATTATATCTATAATAAGCTTGCTAGAAACTAAACACGCGAAGTCCATTCTATTAGGAGATATAAACCTCCACTATCTACAGTGGGGGGGCATCTATGTTGCTGCTAATTAATAGGCAGAGTGCCTACTAAGAGCTATAGATAACAGGGGCCTTAAGCTAGCTACCCCCCTAGGTACAATTATATGGCAATAGGGCACCGCCAAAAGTATAATTAACCTTACAATTATAGACGAAAACCTATACTAGAGACTTAAAAGGTGCTCCCCTAAAAAAGAATAGGTACTTACCTTAGACCATATCCCTATCTAGATATAACTAGATTTGGATATCAAGGCACAACCAAATGGTAAAAGATACGCAATAAGAAAGCTTAATGTAGATAGCTTTCTTAATATAATTAAATAACAACTCTAAGACCTAGAAGAAATCCACCCAATACTAAACAAGCAAGGCTTATTAGCTACCCCTAAGAAAATTAATTAAAGACTAGAAAGGATCTAGGCAGTAATTAAAAGTAGGCTAAAAGAGCACTACCCAGTTTTAAAACCAGGCCCCTACGCGCGACACGCATGGTCTATATAGTGCGCGGCCCTTATAGCCGGCCAACAACGAGCAAGGAAGAAATATATAAGTAGCCATAATTCTGAGGACAAGAGATAATATAAAGACACAAGAAACTAGCTAAAGAATACCCTAAGAAAAGAAGTAAGGAATAACTAAAGACGGTTTATAAATAAATATACTACTAATCTAAGTCTCCCCTATAATAAGGGCCTTTGGACCATAGCGAAATAGGTAAAAAAAAAAAGGCGGGATACCTAGTAGAAGATCTACACCTACTACCCCTACAAAGAGCAGGCAAACCACAGGCTATAAGCAATAATAATAAGAAGGCAAAGATCCTTACAAAAAATTTCTTCCCTTAACCGGCTCTAGTAGACCTTAGTGACATTACTAGTAAAACACCAGTGACTCACCTAAGGGTTAATAGCGATATAATAACTAAAGAAATGGCTAGAACTATTAGCCGCCTCTTAAACAATACAGCACTAGGACTAGATAGGATCCTAAATAAAGCCCTAAAGACCTATAGACCACTTATAGCACCTTAGCTTGCAGATATAGCCAGAGCATGCTTTGTAATAGGCTACTACCCACAACTTAGAAGATCCATAACGATAGTTATCTTATAAAAAGAAGGTAAAGCAGACTACTTAATCCCAGGAAGCTACCGCCCTATTACCTTAAAAAACACCCTAAGCAAGATCTTAGAAAAGGTTATAGCGGACTATATAGCAGACACGGCAGAGGAACACGCCCTACTACCACAAAGCTAAATAGGGGCAAGAAAGAATCGCTTAACGCTATTAGCACTTACACTACTTGCTACTACCATTAAAACTGCATAGGCTATACAAAAGGACTTTATAGTATTAATGCTTAGCCTAGATATTAGCGGCGCCTATAATAATATACCCTATAAGCGTCTCCTATATATCCTTAGGGCAAAGGGCTTCCCAGAATAGATTATTTAATTTATTTAAGGATTTATAGGCCAGAAAGAAATATTACTAGTCTTTAGCAGATACCAGAGCCCCCCTATTACAGTTATAATAGGAAAACTATAAGGATTACCTCTGTTGCCTATACTCTTCCTCTTCTTTATAAGCAACCTACTTAATACCTTTAAGGAAGGGGCGACCTAGGGGATAGGCTTTATTAATAATATAAACCTAATTACATATGGGCTAACAGCCGTAGAGAACTGCAGGACACTAGAAAAAGCCCACAACACCTATATAGAATAGGCAAGATAATATAGAGTCCAATTCTTACTAGAGAAATACCAGCTAATCTATTTTATAAGAAAACGTAACTAATCTACAGATCTTTAGCATATAATCCATATCTAAGGCTTTAGGGGTTAACCGGTTCAAGGCCTAAGGGTATTAGGAGTATGGGTAGACAGCAAGCTCTGGTGGAGCGTATATACGGCACAAGCGGCCCATAAGGGCTAAGCATAGTATATTACCATATCCAGGATCGTCAATTCTATATAGGGTCTATGCTTCCAGAGGTCACGCCTACTATATATAGCAGTTGTCCGGCCAACCATAACGTATAGATCTAGTATTTGGGCCACTAGAGAAACTAAAAAAGGCCCCCCTAAATCACTCCTTAAACCACTCTAAAAGGTCTAAACAGCCTGCCTTAGGAGTATAATAGGCAGGTATAAGCGAACGGCCACAGCACTGCTTAAGAAGGAAGCCAATATTCCCCCTTTATAACTATATATTTAAGCCGATGTAATATAAAGGGTGTAAAAGGAACGCAACTTTAACGTTATAAAGTATATCAAGACACGCCTAAACAAACTATAGAGGGACCCTAGGGTGCCCTATAGGAGAAGGAACTAATAACCCTAAAGTAGGGAAGATATATTAGGAAAATAGGTAGAGAAAGTAGAAGAAGAATAGTGCGGCGCTAGGGCCCAGGCCTATATAGAGAAGGAAGCGAGACGTATAAGAGGCCAGTAAAGACAATAGTAAGGGAGAAAAAGGAGCTAAAGTAGAGCA